>Ga0193726_1000130_pt1 | contig 106225 bp, 96 predicted proteins | sample H2c1metaG_FD_144928 | JGI IMG/M metagenome (GOLD analysis project Ga0193726, IMG submission 144928) | Soil microbial communities from a riparian zone of the East river system, Colorado, United States - H2c1 | ecosystem: Environmental > Terrestrial > Soil > Riparian zone | place: USA: East...
GTACCGAGGCCCCCACCTTGAACGAGGCGCCGCTCGGAAAGCCGGCGATGCCTGCGGTATTGCTCAAGCCAAAACCCTGATCGATTTCCGGATCAACCCAGAGCTCGGCGCCCCGCCACAATTTTGCGCCGACGAAATACATGGCGTCCCAGCTCTCGCGGCCCTGGTTGGGATCGAGGCTGTGCGGGCCGAGATAGGGCGAGCGGAACGGCGGCGTGTATTGCTCGATGAAGGTGGTCTGGCCCTTGAAGGAAAACCGATCGAGATCGAGCGCCGACGGCCCCTTGGTGAAAATACCGGGATCGATGCCGGTGTGGCCGAGTTGATAATCGAGGCCGACACGCACCGACTGCACGGCGAGGCTGGATGTGAACTGCTGGGCGCCGCCGGGAAACGTCACGCTGCGCGAGCCATAGTCGGTATAAAGATATTCGAGCCGCGCTGCCCAGCTCGGCGTCAGCCCAAGCTCGACGCCGACGCCGGCAGCACCGCCGAGGCGCAGCACCAGGAACAGATTTTCCGTTGTGCCCGGCACCACCGTGCCGCCGACCGGCATGCCCGCGATCTGCGTGCGGGTGAAATGGTCGTAAGTCCAGGCCAAGCCGCCGGTGACGTAGAACAGCCAGTTGCCTGTCCCGAGATTTGGCGCGTAGCCGATGCGGCCGCGCAACGTTCCGGACATTTCCACCTGCTCGGCGTAGCTCGCCGTGCCGGTCGCCGGCGACGAGAACGTCGCCATGCCGCCGAGCGTGTTGGGAAACGATATGTCGGCCTCAACGCCGAGCAAAAGCCGGGACGGCAACAGATAATTGTAGCCGCCCTGGAAACCGGCGAAGTAACTGCCGGTGCCCTTGAACATGTCGTAGCCGTTGAACAGGTCGAGCGAGCCGGTCAGCGCCGGCGCAGCGGCGCCGGTCGCGGCGGCCGACCAACGCGACGAGCCCGCGGCGTAGCCGAAATTCGCGCCGGCGTAGAATCCCGACCAGTCATAAGGCTTAGCTTGGGACTGTTGCGGCGGCGCCTTCACCGGCAGCGCAGCGTCGGCGGCATACGCGCCCTGCCCCGACGCGGCCAGCACCATTCCGGCAATGAACAGCCCCCGCATGACCGCCCCAACACCGCGGCGACGTCCCCCGACGCCGGCGCATTAAGTTCGCATTCTGCTGCGGCGGTGTCGATCAAAACGATAGGCCGGATAGCGGCCGGTTCCAAAGGTTCCGCGGTCAGAATTGCGCATGCATACGCGCCGCGACCACCGAGGCCGGGCCGCGATCGCTGTTGTAGGCCGGGTTGACGATGAACTGGTAATCCAAGGTCAGCTTGAAGAACGAAACCGGCAGCTGGTAATAGGCCTCGACGATCTGTTCCGGCGCCGGATGCGGCAGCATGCCGTCGCCGACCAGGATGCCCAGGCCCCCGCCATTGAGATACGCTTGGTGCACACCGGAAATGCCGTTGATCACCCCGGCCAAGCCCACCGTATCGTCGGGCCGGCCCCAGGATTTTCCGGCGAGCACAAGCCCCGCCGCCGCGGTGCGATCGATATCGCTGAATTCGTACGGCTCGATATTGCCGTTGGTGAAGCCGGCGCGGGCGAACATGCCGAGGTCCGCGGTGATCTGCTGCTCGAGATTGAAGCTCAAGCCGGCGCGGCTCCGGTACTCGCGCACCGCCGCGGTTTGCGGCACGCCGCCGGTCGCCGCCGCGAGCGCAATGGCGTCGCTAAAGCTGCCCATGCGGCCGCGGCTCAAAAATCCGGTGAGCGCGACCTTGCCCGGCTGGCCCCATAAATCATAGCGGCGCTCGATCTCGCCGACCCATTGGAACTGCGCGAAATGCGGGTCGAGCTCGACGTCGTTGGGCACCACCGACAGATCGAACAGGCCGCCGCGCACGGTCCAGTCGCCCTGGTACCACTCGGCGGCGGCGCCATAGGTGAAGCCCCAGGCGTCGGAGGCGTAGTCGAAGGTGCCGGTGTCGATCAGCGCCCAATTCATAAAGTCGCTGCGCGGATCGTGGGCGTATTTGTTGGTGTCGAAAATGTCGGTGACGGCGAACTTGCCGACGGTGAGCACCAGCCGGTTCGCCGTTTGCGAGCCGCTGAATTGGTTGGCCGCGCCGTCCACCTTTTGCGTGTCGCCGCCCAGATCGATGGTCTGGCGGACGAAATAGCGGGGGACCCGCGCGTAAGGCACCGAGGCGCCGACTTTGTAAGCCTCGCCGCTCGGGAATCCGGCGACGCCGAGGGTCGAGCTCAGACCAAAACCCTGATCGATTTCCGGATTGACCCAAAGCTCGGCGCCCTGCCACAGCCGCATGCCGAGATACGCCGTGGTGTCCCAAGTTTCGCGGCCCTGGTTCGGATCGAGGCTGTTCTGGCCGGAATAGGGATTACGGAATGGGAAGACATATTGACTGAGAAAAGTGGTCTGGCCGTGGATGGCGAAATTGTCGAACTCCGGCGTCGGCGGCGCAATGGCGGTATTGCCCGCGTTCGGACCGCCGTTGAGCTTGTAGTTGAGGCCGAAGCGCAATTCGCTGACGTTAAGATCCGAACTGAAACGCTGCGCGCCGGCCGGGAAGGTGACGCTGCGGTTGCCGTAATCGGTGAACAGATATTCGAGCCGCGCCGACCAGTTCGACGGCAGCGCAAGCTCGACCCCGGCGCCGGCGACGCCGCCCATGCGCGGCACCAGGAACAGATTCTCCGTTTGCCCTGGCACCGCGGTGCCGCCGGCCGGCAGGCCTGCGATCTGGGTGCGGGTGAATTGGTCGTAGGTCCAAGCCAAACCGCCGGTGGCGTAGAACAGCCAATGAGCAGTACCGAGATTTGGCGCGTAGCCGATGCGGCCGCGCAACGTACCGGAAAACTCGACTGTCTCGGAATAAGTCGCAGTGCCGATAGAAGCCGAGGACAGGTTCGACGTGCCGGCGATGGTGTTGGGAAAGGATACGTCGGCCTCGACGCCGAACAGCCAACGCGACGGCAGCATATAATTGTAGCCGGCCTGAAACCCCTCGAAATAGCTGCCCATGCCGTTGAAGGCATTGAAGTTGTTGAACAGATCGAGCGAGCCGCTCTGCGCCGGACCCGCCGCTCCCGTCGGCATGGCCGACCAACGGGACGAACCGGCGGCGTAACCGATATGGCCGCCGACATAGAGGCCAGTCCAATCATAGGCCGTCGCGGCCGGAGGCGGCGCCTTGACCGGCATATCGGCGGCCACGGCGCTGCCCGCAAGCGCCACCAGCCCCAAGAGACCTATGACAACGCGTAACCCCCTCATCGCTGCCCCACGCCTTCAACGCCTCATGCTCTCGTCGGCCACCATTGCTGCCATTCCGATCACGACACCACCGTGACAACGGCCTGATCGCTGTCGTCCCGACCATGCCATCGCGACTGTCATCCCTGAATATTATTCAGTCCATCCCGAACATTGTTGCGCGGCGGGCCGCGGACCGGCTCGACATCCCAGCTGCTGACCTATACCATACCCCCTACCCTATATACGGAGCATGCCGCCGTGTCCCACACCAAGATCGAGAAGGTCAAGCTGCTCAACCGGGTGCGCAGGGTGCGCGGCCAGATCGAAGCGGTCGAGCGCGCGCTCGAAGGCGAGAAGGGCTGCGCCACGGTGCTGCATCTGATCGTCGCAGCGCGCGGCGCCATGAACGGCCTGATGACGGAAGTGATCGAGGATCATATCCGCCTACACGTCGTCGATCCGGCCAAGGACAGCGATCGCTCGCGGGGCGCCGAGGAATTGATCGAGGCCGTGCAGGCCTATCTGAAGTGAAGGCGACGAGGACGAGCGCCATGTCTGCAGCCAGCCACAACCACGTTTTCCTGGGCGAAGGCCACGACAAGAACGAGCGCCGGACCTGGGCGGTGATCGCGCTGTGCGCCGTCATGATGGTCGCCGAGATCGTCGGCGGCCTATTGTTCGGCTCGATCGCGCTGGTCGCCGACGGCTTGCACATGTCGACCCATGCCAGCGCGCTCCTGCTCGCCGCGCTCGCCTACCGCTATGCGCGGCGCCATGCCGACGACCCGCGCTTTTCCTTCGGCACCGGCAAGCTCGGCGACCTCGCCGGCTTCTCGAGCGCTATCGTCCTGGCGATGATTGCAATCCTTATCGGTTACGAGGCGGTCTCGCGCCTGTTTGCACCGGTGCCGATTAGCTTCAACGAGGCGATCCCGATCGCCGTGCTTGGTTTGATCGTCAATATCGTAAGCGTGCTCCTGCTCAGCGGCGGCGGCCACGACCACGGCCACAGCCACTCCCATGGCCACTCCCATGACCACGCGGATGCCGGGCACGATCATGATGAAGCCCACCACCTGCAAACCAGCGTCGGCCCGGTGACTGTGGAGATATTCGAGGACGGCGTGCCGCCGCGCTTTCGGCTCACGCCCGCGGGCAAACCGCTCTGTGCGGATGACGTGACGATCGAGACGCTGCGTGGCGACGGCACCCGCCAGGTCTTCGCGATGACGAACCGATACAGCTATCTCGAAGCCATCGGCGAAATCCCGGAGCCGCACGCTTTCACGGCCCGCGTGTTGCTCAATGGCGGCAGCGAGGTCTACACGGTCGAGTTCGCCGAGCACGAGCATGCGCATGGTACGGCACATCGCGACAACAACATGCGCGCCGCCATCATCCACGTACTGGCCGACGCGGTCGTCTCGGTGCTGGTGATCGTCGGCCTCTTGCTCGGGCGCACCTTCGGTTGGCTCTTTATGGATCCAGTGGCTGGAATTTGCGGCGCTCTCGTGATCGCGGCATGGTCATACGGGCTGGTGCGCGATACCGGCGCCATCTTGCTCGACATGAACCCCGACCGCGGCATGGCGGAAAAGGTGCGCGCGACCATCGAGCGCGACGGCGACCGGCTCGAAGACCTGCATCTGTGGCGCCTCGGGCCCGGCCATCTTGGCGCGATCCTCTCGATCGTCACCACCAAGCCGCGCGACGCCGGCCATTACCGGCGTCTGCTCCACCATTTCCGCAACCTGTCGCACGTCACCGTCGAGGTGCAGCAGACCTGAACATGGTGGGCGCACATCCCGCGCTTACCACGCCACCGGCAACCGATAATTCACGCCGGCTCGCACCAGATTGTCTTGCAACTTGCCGGTGACCGTGACGAACGGCGGGCCGACCTGCGCCACATTGACGTTGCTGGAGTCGAGATAAAGGTATTCGAGCCGGGCGCTGAGATTTTCGGTGAACGCAGCCTCGAGGCCGCCGCCGGCCGTCCACGCAGCAAGAGTGCTGGCCGTACTGGAGGAGCCGATGGCGCCGACATTGACCGTGGAATTGAGCTCGGTGACCGCACCGCCCGCCGTCACGTAGAGCAGGTAGCGATCGAAGGCATAGCCAACCCGGCCCCGTAACGTCGCGAGCCAGGGAATTTGCGCCGTGCCCGACACGGCTCCTCCGGCAACGGTCACCGATTTGGTCGCCATGTTGCCGGCGAAATCGGCTTCAAAGCCCCACACGATGGAGCCGGTCTGCACGTTGCTCCCGATCTGCAAGCCGCCGAGAGCGGCCGGGAGGTTCGCGCTGCCGGAACCGCCGCCGCCGGAGACCGTTTCGGTGAGCTTGGCAGCCGCATAGCCGGCATTGAGACCGATATAGAGGCCGGACCAATTGTACGCCGCCGGCGCGGCGACCGGCGGCGGCGTTAGGTCGGCACCCCACGCCAGCGCGGTGCCGGCCAAAAGGCCGACGAATGCCGCGGCTGTGCGCGCGAGGCTCGTCATTGGCGGCAAGCGAGGGCGAGTCGAAGCAACGGGTGCAGTTACGACCTCATCCGCATTGGCGCTGATCGTGATCATATCGGTCATCCTCTCAAGCAACATTTACTCATACGGTTGGCGGCCTCAGAATTTCTGCGACACGCCGGCGTAATAGCCCCGGCGCGGGCCAAATTGCGGCGCGAACACGCCGATGCCGCTGCCGTCGCGGATCTGATAGATGCTGTCGAACAGGTTGACGACGTCGAACCGCACCGTCGTCGGCTTGGCAGCGCCGGGCAGCAGGAACTCGCGCGCGACGCCGACATTGACCTGGGCGTACGGCGCCACCGTGCCGATATTGGCGTCGCCGTCACGCAAGCCCGAGCCGAAGATCATGTCGGAGGAGAGCCGCGTGCCGCACCACGAGTTGAAGGTCGGCCACATTCCGCCCGCGCCGAACATTTCCGCCGCCGTGGCCGGCCGCCCGCAGAACTGGTAAATCGCGCCGGCCGAAGCGGTGACGAACTGGTTGTGGTCGGTGTAAATCCAATGCGTCGCGATGTATTGGAACTCGGTCAAGCCGCCGAGGTCGGCGAGCGGCGTGGTGTTGTCGAACAGATATTGGTTCGACACCACATTGGTCGCCTTCTGCTGCGCCACCGCGAGATTGGCGTAGGCCTGGAAAGGACCGTCGGTGTATTTCAGGCTGAGCTCGATGCCTTGGTTGACGGCCTTCTGGTAGTTGAAGCCGCTGAGCACCAGCGCCTGGCCGAACTGGCCATTGTCGATCAGGTCTTGAGCGATCTTGTAATAGGCGTCGAGGCCGACTTCGAGATTGGCACAGTCGCGCGACGCCGGCCCGTGGCAGCCGAACGGTATTTTCTGCACGACGCCGGCATCGAAATAATGCGACCGCTCCGGCAGCACCGGATCGTTGGCCTGACCGGCATTCGGCGCTCCCGTAGTGTTGTCGAACAGATGGATATTGGCCGGCGCCGCCTCGACCAGCACCGGCGGCGTGAAGTAGCGCGCATAGCCGGCGTGGAACGTGGTGTTCTCGAACGGCTTGTAGGTGAAGCTCAACCGCGGACTGAGCTGATTGGCGTCGGTGAATTGCCACATCTGGTCGAAGCGCAAGCCGGCATTCATGGTCAGCTGGCTGGTGATCTTCCACTCGTCCTGGACGTAGACGCCGGCAAGCCAGGCGAGCTTGGCGACGTCGTCGGTGATAGAAAACGGCGGCTCCACATTGTCGGTGCCGTCGCACGCCGGACCGCAGGCCTGGACCAGCGATGTATTGTCGATCCATGCCTTTTCGGCGCTGACGGTGAAGCCGGCGCGCAGCGTATGCGCCGCGTTGACCACATACGAGGCATCGCCCTGAATGCCGTTGGTGTAAGATTGCCGGCTGATGTCCGAGGCGATGCCGTTGAACAGCAGGTCGCCGATGGGATCGGGGATGAAGTGCAGGTTGCTGTAGCGGGTGAAATAGGAAATCTGCCCGTCGAAGCCCGGCGTGGAGCGCTGCAACGCCAAGACGCCGAATTGGGTGAACTCCCTTTGGTTCTCGTTGAGCAGCGCCGAATTGAAATTTGTGACGCCGAACGCGCTGGTGACGGGAGGATTGCCATTCATCCCGACCGGCTGGCCGGGGTTATTGGGGATCTGGAATGTGCTGTAGGAGGTCCCGGTAATCAGGCTCAAGCGAGTCGCCGGGTCGATGAAAGTCGACATGTAGCCGAAGCCATTTTCCTGCCGCGAGACATCATGGATGGCGTTGAGCATCGGCGTCGGATTTTCGATGCCTTCGGTGGTTCGCAGATAGCGGCCGGAAAAGTAGTACTGCACGCCGGCAAAGCAATCCTTGTCCGACCACGCGGCCGGTGGCGCCTTGGTCACAACCGACGAGGACGTCGATGGGCAATTGCCGCCGAAGGTGCCACCATATTCCAAAGTCGGCGTAATGGTGCCGCGGCTGCCGCCGTAAAAGCCGACACTCCCCGAATTGTTGAAAACGTCGGCGCGCGTGGTGATATCGACCAGGCCGACCGTGCGCATGCCGAACTCCGCCGGCAGCGCGCCGGTGACCAGCGCGATGGTGCCGATCCAGCTGGTGCTCAAAAAGCTGCCGAAGCCGCTGACGCCGTCCGGCAACATCACGCCGTTGATGCGGTACTGCACGTTGGCATGATCGTTGCGGATATGAAGAAGACCGCTCGTCGCCGAATCCTGCGACACACCGGGCGCCTGCAGCAGCGCTCTCTCGACCGTCTGGTTGGTGCCCTGCGGCAGCGCGTCGATGGTGGCGTGGGTCTGCGTGCTCGATGTCGTACCGATGGTCGTGTAGAGATTGCTGCGGCTCTGGTCGAAGGCATTGCTCTTGGCGGTGAGCTGTTCGGCCGGCGTCAGCGGCGCCACCACCGGCGCCGACGCGGCCTGACGAGCCGGCGCCGGGTGCGGTTTCGGTTTCGCTCTGGTGCTGGTGACCTGGACCTCGGGAAGCTTGACTTGCGCATTAGCCGCCCCGCTGAACGCGACTAACGCGAGCAGCGCGGAACTGCCGAGCAAATACGTGCGACGAGCTGAACGAACAGACATGACACCGACCCCAAATGCTGCGTGGATTGGCAAAAACGCGTCGGCGGTCGGGCTGTCGCGGCAAATCAAGAACGAGGAAGAGCTGCCGCGTTGAGCTTGCGGCCATCGCCGGCGCTGACAGAAGCAAAAAAGCGCAAGCGATGCCGAAGCCCAGCATCAACCGGCGGTCAGGCCGCGGGCGGCGCGCGGGATTGGAACGCCGCGCGGCGCGGCGCCATGAAAATAACCGCGACGCGGTCGAACTGCTCGATCGCATAAGAGGCGGACGGCAGCGGCAAAGTCGGCGCCGCGGCGACGAACGAATTGCCGAGCAACGACACGGTAGCGCAGATGGCGCAGTAATCGTCGCTATGCTTGGACGGAGGATTGGCCGGGAGCGGCTGGCTGCCGTCAGGCAGCGCGGCCGCTATCGCCGCAGCCGGACGCGCCGGACCGTAAATATCGTCACGATGGATGTGGCCGAAGGCGACGACGAACTGCACCGCCAGCGCGAAGAGCGCGAGCCGGCTGCCGAAAGTCTTGTTCGCCCTGAACCACCGCATCACGCGAACTCAGGTTTCATTACGCATTCCCGGCGATGGCTCGCAGTCTATGACGCCACCACCGGTGCGCAACGTCATAACAACTTTCCGCAAGCCGGGCCGGAGCGATTGACGCGCGCTGTGGCATTGATGCGACAGTCGCGAGGGGACAAACGCAACCGTTGCGCCGGACCGATGTCCCGGCACCAACGCAACGCCAGTCCGCTGCAACGCCGATCTCCCTTCCCGATCTGCCTAGCAATCGTAATGTTATAACATTACAAAATGCAAGGGCTTTTCGCTGCTTGGGGACAGCAATTCTTGGGGGACAGCAAAACGTGCGGCCATGCGGCGGCGACCATGCGCCTATCTAAAAAGTCTTCGCCAAGGTCAGCCGCACCGCGAGCGGCTCCATCGGATGCAGCGCGTAGTCCATCACGCCGTTCTGGCAAGCCGCGGCCGGTGCCGTCGGCAGACCGCTCGCCGGAAAGCACATGGCGAACAGGCTGTCGCTCTTGAGCAGCGAGCCGTAGGCATATTCGGCCTGGGCCGATCGGGTGTTGAACAGATTGAGGCCGTCGAGCTGGATGCGCCAGCCGTCGGCGAAACGATAGCCGAGGCGGCCGTTGAAGACGCTGAGCGGCGCCGCCTGGAATGCGCCATCCTCGGTGAGCGGCCGCGAGCTGATATAGCGCCAGCGCAACGCGCCGAACCAGCCGGTATCCTCGCCGAGCGTGATGCCGGCCGACGCCACCAGCCATGGCGCATTGAAAACGAAATTGCCCGGCGCATTGCCGATCTGCGCCTGCGGGAAACCGGCGAGCGATTGATAAATTTGCTGCTGTGCCGAATCGAAGCCGAGAAAGCGGGCGCGGGTGAGCGCCAGGTCGGCGTCGAGATGCGCCCATGACACCGGCCGGTAGTCGTTGGTGAACTCGATGCCGGTGCGCCGGCTCGGCCGGCCCGGCGTGGTGTCGCCGGTATCGCCGTCGAAGAAAAGCTCCGAGGCCTGATCGAAAACGAACAGGCTGACCGAACTGTCGAGGCCGGCAATGGCACGGGTGCGGACGCCTACCTCGGCGCCGCGGGAGCGCACTAATAACGGCACCGCGGTTTGCGGCTGTGTCGGATCGCCAGGCGCTTCGGTCGCCGTCACGCCGCGCGCGTCATTGCTGTGATAGCCCATGCCGGCGCCGAGGAAGAATTCGGTTTTGGCGAACGGCCCGAAGACGACGCGCAATTTCGGACTGCCGATCGCGACCTTGTCGGTGCCCGAGTTCGCCTGTTGCAGGATCGAATCCACCGACGCCGCATAATAATCGCCGCGCCAGCCGGCAGTCGTCTTCAACCAATCGGTCCAGTGCACCGTGTTCTCGACATAGACGCCGGCATTGCCCTCGCTGACGTGGTCGAGGAGCGTATTCGACAGGAACTGGCGCTGCAGCGTATTGGTCAACGCGACGGTGATGTCGTCATAGCGCGACTGCACGCCGAACACGGTTTCAGTCGGCCGGCCGAACAGCGAGCCCTGGATGGTGCGCGAGACACCGCCGCCGCCATAGGCGCGATCGTCGTGCTGATGGAACTGGTCGCCGTTGACCGGATCGGTCAGGAACCAAGTGAAGTTGTTGTAGAGGTCGAGCCCGTATTTCACCACATAGCCATTGGCCTTCCACTGTCCGCCGTCGTCGGTTTGCGCGAGCCGCGCCGATAGCGAGAAGCGACTGGTGACGCCGCCATCGGTGGGGTCGATCTCGCCATTTAGCCCAATCAGGCCCGACGAAATGGCGCGCAGCGGAATCTGGTCGGTGGAATTCCAGGTGTTCGAATAGGCCATGGCGGTCGCGGAAAAGCCGTCGGTCGCGGTGCCCTGGCTGTAACGCAATAAGCCCGAGAGCTTGTGCATGTGATCCGGCGTGTCCCACGGGCCGTCATAAGTGTTCACCTCGCCGGCATAGAGCAGCGTGCCGCCGCCGAGTTTTGTCGCGCCCATGCCGAAATAGCGCAGATAGTCGAAGCTGCCGACGGTAGCCTCGGCGATGGTCTTGTCGACGCTGTCGCGCAGATTGATGAACAGCGAGCCGGCGGTGGCGAAATCGCCGACGTCGGCGAAGTAAGGTCCCTTGCGGATGTTCAGGCTGGCGACGGTCTCCGGCATCAGCCAATTGAGGTCGGCATAGCCCTGGCCGTGCGCGTGGCTCGGCAAATTGATCGGCATGTCGTCGACGAAAATCGCTAGATCCGTGCCGTGATCGAGATTGTAGCCGCGCAGATAGTATTGATTGGCCTTGCCGCCGTCGGCGTGGGCGACGACAGCGAGACCAGGTACGGCTTCGAGAATCTCGCCAGGCCGCGTGACCGGGCGCGCGTTGAGATCCTGGCCGGTCACCGTCATCTGGCTCGCCATGGTGGGCGGCACAGCGGCGCCGCCGGCAATGTTCGGCGCGCCGGTGACGTAAGGCGGTGCAGGCGAAGCTGGCGCACTCGCCGCCGCGGTTGGAGCCGTGGCTGGCTTCGCGGGCGCGGTATGCGGCTTGTTGTGTTTGGCGGTGACGCGGATCGGCGGCAGCTCGGCGCCGTGCGATGGCTTGTCCGATGCCGGCGGCGTCTGCGCGCGGGCATTCACGCACCAAAGCGATAGCACCACCGCCATCGACGTGAGGAAAAGCGACAGCATCACACCCCTGAGCCGGACGACGGCTCACCCACCGATCATCCGCACCATGAGACGGCGAGTATGATGTTGTCAATAAAAGTGCATACCACGCGACGGCCGCGCGCGGTGGCAAGCGGCGATCGTACAGTGCGGCGCGAAGCTCCGCCGGCCATGGCAAAGCGCTTGGGCGCCACGGCCAACGGCGGGTCAGCGCGACCGGCAGAGTCCCGGCTCAAAAGTCGGGCCATCGGCCGGCTGTACTATTCATCGTAAATATTTGATTTTATTCCCGTAAACTCGCCGTTTCGACATGCCGAAGGACACCGCCGCTCGCTCGAAAAGCGCCGCCGGCATTAACGGCCCGGGCCGATCTTCGTCGAATTGTAGGGTTTGCCGTGCTAAAGGCCGCGCAACAAAAGCAGGGATTGCGCGGGCGGCTGAAGGTAAACCAGCCGCCGCTGAAGAGCGACATGTCGAGTACGACCAGCAACGGACCGGACGCGCGGGCGCAGGCGCTCGTCGCCTCCTATGTGCGCGCTGGCTACGCGCAGACCGAGCCGCCGGTGCTGCAGCCGGCGGAGCCGTTCCTCGATCTGTCCGGTGAGGACATCCGCCGCCGCATGTTCCTCACCAGCGATCCGGAGGGTCGCGAACTGTGCCTGCGGCCCGATCTCACCATCCCGGTGTCGCGCGACTACCTCGCTTCGCCCGAGGCCGGCAAGGCTGTGGGCTTTTGCTATCTCGGCGCCGTGTTCCGCCACCGCGAAGGCGCAACGTCGGAGTTCGTGCAAGCCGGCATCGAATCCTTCGGCCGCGCCGACAAGGCGGCGGCGGACGCCGAAATGCTGGCGCTCGGGCTTGAAGCGACGACGCACTACGGCTTGAACGCGCCGGAAATCCGCATGGGCGACGTCGGCCTGTTTTCGGCCTTCATCGCCGCGCTCGATCTGGCGCCGGTGTGGAAGCGCCGCCTGGTCAAGGATTTCAATCGCAAGACCTCGCTGGCGCACGATCTCGACCAGATCACGCTGAGCTCGGCCAACGGCGCGCCGGAATATCAAGGCGTGCTTGCCGCGCTGTCCAATTCCGATCCGAAGGCGGCGCATCACTTGGTGACCGACCTCCTGTCGATCGCCGGCATCGCCGCGGTCGGCGGCCGTTCCGTCGCCGAGATCGCCGATCGCTTTCTCGAACAGGCGGCGCTGAACGCGCCGACGCGACTGCCGCGCGAGACCCGCGCTTTGATCGAGCGCTTCCTTTCGGTGGCCGGCGATCCCGACGAGGCGGCCGGCGAACTGCGCACGCTCGCGGCCGACGCCAAGATCGCGCTCGGGCCCGCGCTCGATCTGTTCGAAACCCGCGCCGGTTTTCTCGCCGCGCGCGGCGTCGACGTGCGCGCCATAAAATTCTCGACCGGTTTTGGCCGCGGCTTCGACTATTACACCGGCTTCGTGTTCGAGCTGCACGACCCGCGCGGCAACAGCGCGCTGGTCGCCGGCGGCCGCTATGACGGGCTGTTGTCGCGGCTCGGCGCCCGCGCGCCGATCCCGGCGGTCGGTTTTGCCGCTTCGATCGAAGAGTTGACGGCATGCGGAGGCGCATCATGAACGCCGCCCCGCTCATTCTCGCCGTGCCGTCGAAGGGCCGGTTGCACCAAAACGCCGAGAGCTTTTTTGCTCGCGCCGGCCTCGAACTGGTCAAGCCGCGCGGCGCCCGCGACTATCGCGGCGCCATTGCCGGCTTCGACGGCGTCGAAGTGGCTTATCTGTCCGCGGCCGAGATCACCCAGCAGCTCGGCCAAGGCGCCGTGCATCTCGGCGTCACCGGAGAAGATCTGGTGCGCGAGATGATCCCGCAGTCCGACCGGCGCATCGTCATGGTGACGGGGCTCGGCTTTGGTCATGCCAATGTGGTCGTCGCCGTGCCGCAGGCCTGGATCGACGTGCGCAACATGGCCGATCTCGACGATGTCGCGACCGCGTTCCGGCTGCGCAACGAGCGCAAGATGCGGCTCGCCACCAAATACGCCAACCTGACGCGCGGCTTTTTCGCCGAGCACGGCGTCGTCGACTATCGCATCGTCGAATCGACCGGCGCCACCGAAGGCGCGCCTGCCGCCGGCACCGCCGAAATGATCGTCGACATCACCACGACCGGCGCCACGCTCGCGGCCAATGGGCTCAAAGTGATCGACGACGGCGTGATCCTGCGCTCGCAGGCCAACCTCGTCGCCGCCCGCGCGGCGACGTGGAGCGCGGCGCAGCGCGATACCGCCCGCCGCCTCCTCGACCGCATCGCTGCGCAAAAGCGCGCCGCGTCGTTCCGCGAAGTGCGCTCGCGCTTTGCCGGCTTGAACGACACCCTGCTCGCCACGGCGCGGGAAAAATTCGGCGTTGCCGCGCCGTTCGGCGGCCCGACCTCCTCGGGCATGCTGACCCTGCACTGCCCGCCCGAATACGTGCACGCGCTGGCAAGTTTCTTGCGCGAGCACGGCGCCGAGGCCGTGTCCGTCGGCGCGCTGGACTACGTCTATACCCGCGAGAATCCGCTCTACGCCAAGCTCGCAACCGAGCTCGATAAGCAGCCGTAGCATCGCCGCATAATCGTTGTTACATAACGAACAGATACGGAGTGATGGCCATGGCGGATGAACAATTGGCGGATGAACAAAGCGACGACGAAGAGCGACCGTGCCTGCATTGCCTGATCGTCGAAGTGGTCGATAGTTTCTTTGCCGAATATCCGGTGTCTGCCGAAGCGCCGGACGTCATCGATACCGACGAGGTCCTCACGGCACTGGCAAAAACGGTGGCGGAACTGACCTGCGGCCAGGATGCCGCGACGCGTCAAACTATCATCGACCAGTTGACCCGCGGCATCATGGACTATGACGCCGAATACCGGCAGCAGGATGAATTGGGCCAAGCCGGCTCGCACGCCCGGCATTAGACCGCTGCCGATAGAGTGACCTGCTTGATGGCTGCTCACGCTTCAGGGTAACCAGTCCGTATATTGAGCCGCTAAGTCTGCAACGCTGGCTGACGCAATCGACGCACTGGAACGAGCGCCATGAGGAGACATTCGTAATGCCGTGTCGAAGTATCGTGCGCCGCGCCGTTGCGGCAATCGCCGTGATGCTCGTTTGCGCCGGCGGCCAAGCCAGCGCGCAGACTTATCCCGCGGCCAATAAGATCACCCTGATCGTCGCCTTTGCGCCCGGCGGCATCGCCGATACCCTGGCGCGGCTGATCGCCCAAGGCTTGAGCGAGCGTTTGCATCAGGCCGTGGTGGTCGAGAACCGCGGCGGCGCCGGCGGCAACATCGCCGCCGCCAATGTGGCGCGCGCCGAGCCTGACGGCTACACGCTCCTTGCCACCACCACGGCGCTCGCCATCAACGAAACGCTGTTCACCAACAAGGAATTCTCGGCGAACGATTTCAAGACCGTGGCCATCGCCGCCAGCAGCCCGGAAGCGCTGGTGACGAGCGGCACCAACGCGGCGAACAATCTCACCGAGTTTCTCAAAGCCATGGCCGGCAAGACCATCAATTTCGCCGTGCCCGGCGTCGGCACCGGCTCCCATATCGAGGCGGAATATTTCTTCAAATTTTTGGCCAAAGCTCCGGCGCAGATGATTCCGTTTCAGGGCGGCGCGCCGGCGATCAACGCCACAATCGGCAACCAGGTCGATCTGATGGCGACCACGCTCGGCGGCGGCGCCGCGGCGCAGATCGAAGGCGGCAAGCTCAAAGGTCTCGGCATCGCCGCCGACAAGCGCGCGGCCGTCACGCCGAACGTGCCGACTTATGCCGAACAAGGTTTTCCAGGTTTCACCGCCGCGTCCTGGGTCGGCTTCTTCGCGCCGGCCAAGACCGATCCGCAAATCCTGGCCACGCTCAACGGCGCCATTAACGCCATCGTGCAAACGCCCGAGGTGCAGAAGAAACTGACCGACATGGGTTTTGATCCGATCACCGGATCGCCCGCGCAAGCCGAGGCCATGTTCAAGGCCGAAGTTGAAAAGTGGGGCAACATGGTCAAAGCGCTGAATCTCTCGATCAAATAACCGCACATCATTGGCGTGTGGAACATTCCTCGCGCAGATGCGTTGAATTTTCCTAAAGCCGAAAGCTTTAGGACGGAGGAACAGCCATGCCGACACTCTTCGGCTTCATTCTTGGGGTGATTGTGACGATTGCGGGCGCTTATCTCTACGATTCTTCGACCGGCCGCGCCGTCAACGGCATGTCCGCGACCGCCACCGCGCCGATGGTCAATTGGAACGTCGTCACCGACGACTGGCATGCATTTACGACCAGCGTGCAGAACACCACAAGCGATCTGCAAAGCAGGTTGAAACGGCACACCGGATGATCACCTCAGGCGGCCGGCGTCTCGCCGCGCAAAACCTGCGCCAACAACGGCATATCGATATTGCCGCCCGTTAGTATGAGGCCCGCGCGCTTGCCGGCGTAACGGGCTTTTTCCTTTAACAAAGCCGCAAGCGGCGTAGCGCCGGCACCCTCGGCCAGATTGTGCGTCGTGGTGTAGTAGATGCGGATCGCTTCGGCGATCTCATCTTCGCTGACGGTTACGACGCGTGCTGCGCCGGTCTTGACGATCGCAAACGCTTCGGCCTGCGGGTCCCGGCACGCCACGCCATCGGCAAAAGTTTGCGCCGAGTTCGTCGGCACAGGCTGCCCGGCGGCGAACGACAGAGCGAAGGCCGGCGCGCTTGCGGCGACGACGCCGACGATCTCGGTCTTGAGCCCGAGCAGGTCGCGCACCGTGATCAGGCCGCAAATCCCCGAACCCATGCCGATCGGCACATAGACCACGTCGAGATCGGCGAAGCTCTCGAACAGCTCGAGCGCATAGGTGGCGACGCCCTTGACCAGATCGCGGTGGAACGACGGCACGAAATGATAGCCGCGCTCGTTCTGGATTTGCGCCGCGACGGCACGGCTTTCGTCAAAATCCTTGCCGCCCGTCACCAGTTCGCCGCCGAAGGCCTCCATCGCCGCGTTCTTCTCACGCGAATTGCCTTCGGGCACGACGATGACCACCGGCACGCCGTTGCGCGCGGCGGCGAGCGCGATCGACTGGCCGTGATTGCCGCGCGTCGCCGTGACCAGTCCCTTCAGGCCGCGGTCGGCGCGGCACAGCGCATCCACATAAACCAGGCCGCCGCGGGCTTTGAACGATCCGGTCGGCGTGTGGTTCTCATGCTTGACGACGACCGTGGCGCCGATCCGCTCGGCGAGCAACGGCCAGGCATACGCGGGCGTCGGCGGCACATAGGTGCGAACGGTCGCGGTGGCGGCGGCAAGTTCGTCGAGCGTGAAGAGCGGCATATCTCGTCTTTTCCGCGGTCGGCGCATGATACCGCAAACAGCCCGTCGCCGCTTTCAAGAATCTGACGTAAAAGAGTCCACGGCCTCAAGCCTTCCTGGTCACCGCCGCTATCCACGATATGATTGACGCATGCGCGCAATAGCCCATAGCGCTGAAGATCAAGCCGCCTCTATAGGCGGCTCCTGGCGTGCCGAGTTGTTGCCGCGCCATGCTTACCAGGCGGCTTACACGCCCGACGCGCCGATCATCGGTTTTGCTTTCGACGGTCAAGCCGGTATCCACGCCTTTGCCAGCGACCGGAGGGTTCGCTTCCGGACCAAGCCCAATAGCCTCGCCTACGTGCCGCCCGGTTGCGATGTTTACTCACAGTCCGACCAGGGCGGCGAGTATCTGAAGATCACCTTTGAGCGGGAGCATGGCGAGCCGTGGCCTTGGTCGCGGCGTTTCAGCGATGTGATCGACACCGCCGCAATCGATGCCGCGCAGCGGCTGCGCCGCCAGCTTTTGGCGAATGGTCGCATCGACAAACTGCAATGCGAACGATTCGTCCACGCGCTCAAGGAACGAACGATTTGGGCCTTGAGCGGGATTTCGATTGCGCCCGCGGCGCGGTCCTGGATGACGCCGCGCCGCCTCAAGCTCGTCGATGAACTGATCGAGGCGAAGCTCGATGCGAAACTGACCGTTAGCGAGCTTGCTGCTGCGCTAGGCCTCTCTACCGGCTTCTTTTGTCGCGCGTTCAAGGCCTCCGTCGGCAAGGCGCCGCACGACTATATCATCGACCGCCGGGTTTCACGGGCGCGCGCACTTTTGCTGAGCAGGCCCCTTGATCTGAGTGCGGTCGCGCACGCATCGGGTTTTGCGTCACACGCCCATATGACTGCCACGTTTCGCAATCGGCTCGGCGTCACGCCTAGCGCGCTGCGAACATGATCCCCGTACCGACCGTCCGGTTATTCGAAGCCGACGCCTATCTTACCGAAGCGGAAGGCCAGATCGTTTCCGTATCGGAGCACGGCATTCGACTGGATCAAACGCTGTTCTACGCAAATAGCGGCGGCCAGCCGGGCGACACCGGAATCCTCCTGCTCAACGACGGCCAACCGATTGAAATCGCGGACGCAAATTATGCACCTGGCCGCGTTACGATCGTCCACACGGCCAAATCATTGCCGCACGCATCCGCGGCGGGCCAGCCGGTCAAGATGAAGATCGACTGGCAACGTCGCTATCAGCACATGCGCATGCATACGTGCCTGCACATCCTATGCAGCCTAATCGAAGCGCCGATCACCGGGTGCGCCATTCACGCCGACCATGCGCGTCTCGATTTCGACCTGGAAGAAAACACGCTCGACAAATCCGCGCTGACGGAGCGGATGAACGAAATCATCAAGAACGATGTACCCGTCGAGGTCACGCACTGGCCCATATGCGAAGTGCGTTCCAGACCTGGATTGGTGCGCACGGCATTCGTGGCCCCGCCGGAAATGGGCGATACCATGCGCATTGTTCAGATTCTTGGCGTAGACATTCAGCCGTGCGGCGGCACCCATGTACGCTCGACCGGCGAAATCGGTGAAGTGTTTGTCCGCAAGATCGAGAAAAAGAGCCGGCGCAATAGGCGTGTTACGGTGACGTTTGGGACGCCGCCAACCGCCTAGCGCCAGTTCGCACTCTTCAAATATCCTTGCGTGTATCGCTCGCCTCGCCGCGCGCACGGAAGACGACAAAATGCGACATCGAGAAGTTGACCAGAAAACTCGCCAGAATTGCGACCGCTTTGGCCAGCCAAACCGGCAGCAGCAGAATTTCCGCGGCGAACAGCAGCGTTGCCGTGTTGACGAGCAATCCGGCGATGCCCGAGGCCACGAACGTCAGATAAGCGCGCCAGCGCAATTGCCGCCCCGACTCGGCGGCAAAGGTGATCGACGAGTTCATGACATAGGAGCCGGTGACGGCGACGCTCCAGGAGATCAGGTTGGCGACGACCAAGGTCGTGGTCGTGGCATCGCTGCATTGGCAGAAATCGTTGAGCGAACCGATTGCCGCCAGCCCCGCCACCGACCCGCTCAGCACCGCGCGCGCCAACAGGAACACGCCATAATCGACCAGCGTATTGACGACGCCGACCATAGCGAAGCTTAACGCCTTGACGCTGACGCCGCGGTTGCGCCAAGCGTCCAACAGCGTGGCGCGAGCCGAATCGAAACGGGAGGCGCGGGTCATTGCCGTCACCGCATATCACGTTCGCGGCGTTCCGGCAGCCCGACCCGCGACCTTGTGGCCGCGACAGCGTGGGACGATTAAGCTATAGATAGGTCTTTGAAGAATCGAAGAGATGAGCCCCGGGACTGACCAAAGAAATGCCTTGCGCGAGCGTGGCGCCGCCCCGTCCGGCGCCGCCGCGGGCCTGTCGATCGTGGTTCCGGCCTACAACGAAGCCGCCTCGCTCAAGCGCGTGCATGCGCGGCTGACCGACGTGGCGCAAAAGCTTGCCGCAACGCGCTCGCTGGCCTGCGAGGTCATCTATGTCGATGACGGCAGCGCCGACGACACGCTCGCCATTGCGCGCGGCTTGCCGGCAAATGCGCTCGACGTCCAGGTGGTGTCGCTGTCGCGCAATTTCGGCAAGGAGGCGGCGCTGCTCGCCGGCCTCGATCACGCCCGCCTCGGCGCCGTGCTGTTCATCGACGGCGACGGCCAGCATCCGCCGGAGCTGATCGAGACCCTGGTCGGCCATTGGCTCGATGACGATTACGACGTGGTCTATACCGCCAAGGCGCACCGCGACGAGGAGTCGTTTTTGCGGCGTGTCGCGGCGAAGGCGTTCTATGCGCTGCTCAATTCCGACAGCCACGTCAAAATTCCGGAGAACGCCGGCGACTTCCGCCTCTTGTCGCCGCGCGCCGCCAAGGCGCTGCGCCAGATGCCGGAGCGCAACCGCTTCTTCAAAGGGCTGGCGAGTTGGATCGGATTTCGCCAAAAGCGCATCGACTACGAGCCGGCGCAGCGCGCGCAAGGCCGCAGCCACTGGGGGCTGCGCTCGCTGATCGGCCTGTCGCTCAATGGCTTGACGGCGTTTTCGGTGGCGCCGCTGCGCATGGCGACGGTATTCGGTCTTTTGCTCGCGCTCATCGCTTTGATCTATGGCGGCAAGATCATCTACGAGACGGTGGCCTATGGCGCCAGCGTCCCCGGTTATCCGTCGCTGTTCGTCGGCGTCATGGTGCTCGGCGCCGTGCAGCTCATCATGCTCGGCGTCGTCGGCGAATATATCGGCAAAATCCTCTACGAGATCAAAGGCCGGCCGGTCTATTTCGTCGCCGAGCATGACGTGAAGCTGCGCGAGGAAACGGCGCAGCCCAAGTCTGAAGCCGACAGCAAGTCCGACACCCGCACCGCCGCCGAATGAACGAGCGGCACATTATCATCTGCGCCGACGATTACGGCATCTCGCCCGCGGTCAATGCGGCGATCCGCGATCTCATCGGGCGTGGGCGCATCAATGCCACTTCGGCCATCGTCGCGGCGCCGAGTTTCAGCCGTGCCGAGGCGCAGGCGCTGCTCGCTGCTGCCGGAACACGGGCCGCAATCGGCTTGCACGTGACATTGACGGCGCCGTTTCGGCCGCTGTCGCAAAATTTTGCGCCGCTGCGCAACGGCGCGTTCCTACCGCTGCCGGCGACGTTGGGCCGCGCCTTCGTCTCCGGCTTCAAGATCGAGCAACTCGTGCAGGAGATTTCCAGCCAGTTTGCCGCATTCAACGCCGCCTTCGGCCGCGTTCCCGACTTTGTCGACGGCCACCAGCACGCGCATTTGTTTCCGCAAATCCGCGACGCATTCCTGCGCGCGACAAAAAAAGCCGCGCCGAATGCCTGGGTCCGGCAATGCGGGCGCGCCGGACGCGCGCGCGCCGTGTCCGATCCGAAGGCGCTGTTGCTCAACGGGCTGAGCCGCAGCTTCCGCCGCTTCGCCGCCGACCATGGTCTGCGCACCAATCCGGGCTTTGCCGGCACCTATGTGTTCCGCCCGGGCGCCGATTACGCCGCGCAGTTTCCGGGCTTTCTCGATCGCCTGCCCGACGGCGGCGTGATCATGTGCCATCCAGGAAAAGTCGACGCGGAACTAAAGCGCATCGATCCGGTGACCGATTTGCGCGCGCGCGAATACGCTTTTTTCGCAAGCGACGCGTTTGTGTGCCTACTCGCCGAGCGCGGCATCAAGCTTTAGCCGGAACGGGCGTTGCCGCACCCGCGGTGGTGGTATACCGTCGCGCCGCAACTTCGCCCGCAAATCGACGGCTAACGAGACGGACGCATTCATGCCCGCGACTAAGATCATGCTGATACGCCACGCCGAAAAGCCGGACGACAAGGACGGCGGCGTCGATCCAAAAGGTGATTCCGAAAAGCACGACCTGATCGTGCGCGGCTGGCAGCGCGCCGGCGCCTTGGTTCAGTTCTTTGCCAATCCGCGCGACCCGAGCGGGCCGATCAAGCGGCCGGCGACGATTTTCGCCACCGAACCCAACCCCGGAAACGAAAGCAAGCGCCCGCTCCATACAGTGACGCCGCTCAAGCAATTGCTCGGCATTACCATCGACAACACCATCCCCGTGGGTTCAGAACAGGAATTGGTGGACAAAGCGACCGCCCGCGACGGCGTGGTGCTGATTTCCTGGCATCACGAAAAAATCCCGGCGATCGCCAATCTGATCCTGAAAAACAAAACCGCGCCGCAGAAATGGCCCGACGAGCGCTTCGACGTGGTGTGGATTTTCACCCGCGCCGCCGCGAACGCGCCGTGGGAGTTTTCGCAAGCGCCGCAGCTCTTGCTGTTCGGCGATTCCGAGACCGTCATCGAATAGAGCTAGCTCACATCACCACGACTTTGGTGCCGACCTGGACGCGGCCGTAAAGGTCGATGACGTCGGCGTTGCGCAGGCGGATGCAGCCCGACGACACGTTGGAGCCGATGGTCCAGGGCTCGTTGGAGCCGTGGATGCGATAGACCGTCGAGCCGAGATACATGGCGCGCGCGCCGAGCGGATTTTCCGGGCCGCCGGCCATGTAACGCGGCAGGTCGGGCCGGCGCTGGATCATTTCGGTCGGCGGCCGCCAATCGGGCCATTCTTTCTTGGCCGAGATCGTCTTGATGCCTTCCCAGGTGAAACCGGGGCGGCCGACGCCGATGCCGTAGCGCATCGCCTTGCCGCTGTCCTGCACCAGGAACAGGAAATGGTGCGGCGTGTCGATGACGATGGTGCCGGGCTTTTCCTCGCTTCGATAGTCGACAAGCTGGCGGTCGTATTTCGGATCGACCGCCGGATGGGCTATGTCGCCTTGGCTCGACGGCGCGAAAGTCGCCGGGTCGTTGCTCGAGAGCTGCGTCAGCGCCGCCTGCTGCGCCTCGTCGTCAGGCTGCCCCGGCTGGTAGCCGCGCGCATAAGGTTCGGGCAGCGGCTGGAACGGGCGCTGGATCATCGGCTCGCGCGCCGCGCCGCCGAACAAGAACTGGATGAAGCCGCCGCCGAGATTGGATTGCGCCTGAGCAGAACGCTGCTGCGGCTGCGCCGCGACGCCGCTCTGCTCCGGCGGCGGTGCCGCATTGGCATCCGGAGTGATTTGCAGGGGGCCGGCCCACGCCGTTCCGAAGCAGGTCGGGACCGACAACGCGCTCAGAACGAGCGCGGACACGAAAGCACGCCGCATTGCTGTACTCTGTACTGTTACGCCGTTGCACACCGGGCGCGGCGCGCAACCGACATCGTCACGGCGCGCCCGTGCGACGAGTTGAGACCTAAACCTCGACTGTTTGGTAAATTTCGCGCCCGCCACGGCCGGCGCGGCGGTCTTCGTACATTGTTCATCAAGTTAGAGTTTATTTTGAGTGAACGGCGCACCCGCATGGTTAACGATGCGTGCGCGGCGGCGGCGACAAGCCGTGAACGCGGTATTAAGCCGATAACCCGTAATCTTGAGTGGAATTTGGTCAGTGCCGTAATGCCCGAGCCGCGCAAGATCTTCCGCATCGAAGAAACGGCTGCATCGCGTCTCGGTGAGCAATCAACCGACGCGCAGGCGCCGCTGCGCCACGCCGCACTGATGCAGGAGATCGCCGCGCTACGCGCCATGCTGGCGGCGATGGCACAGCCGTCATCGGACGGCTCCGGCGCTTCGCGCAACGGCGCCACCGCGCGGCTCGCCTGCGAGCTCAATCTGATCGCCGACGCGATCGGCGGCGAGACCGCGCGGGCGACCGCCACCGGACCGGATGTGCAGATGCCGCCGATGACGCGCATCGCCCACGAGCTCGAAGAGGTGGTCAACGGCACCGAACGGGCGACGCAAAAGGTTTTGGCGGCGGCCGAGGAGATCGATCAGGTTGCGACCAACCTCGCGGCAGCGCTGAGCGGCAAGTTCGAGCAAGGCCTCGCCAAGGACATCCAGGATCTCGTGATCAGGATCTTCGAGGCCTGCAATTTCCAGGACCTCACCGGCCAGCGCATCGCCAAAGTTTTGGCGACGTTGAACTTCGTCGAGAACCACGTTACCCGCGTGCTCGAAGAGATCAAGAACCCATCCGCGGCGCCGGCGCGGCGCGACGGCGCACAATATCTGCACGGCCCGCGGCTCGAGATCGACCGCGGCCACGTCTCGCAAGCCGACATCGACGAAATGTTCAGCGGCAATAATTAGATTTTTTGTATTTTTTTTGTATTTTTTGTGCCGGCCTGATCGCCGCAAAGCACGCCAGCGCGACCACGGCGAAGGCCGCAACCACCATCAGGCCGGCGTCGTCCGACGCCCGCTCGACGACATAAGCGAGCACCACCGGCGCCACCGCTTGCACCACCAGGAACGGCCCACCGATCCGCCCGACCAGAAGGCCATAGCCGCCGGCGCCGAACAGCGACAGCGGCACGGTGCCGCGCGCGATGGTCATAAGCCCGTTCGCCATGCCGTACATCACGGCAAAGGCGGCGGCGACAAGCGCTGAAAAAGGCGTGAGCGCGATCAGCGCAAAGGCCACGACCAGAAGGCCGAGCGAAAAGCGCGCGATCCACAACGGATTGAGATTGCGCGCAAAGGTCAGTTCGCAGATGCGCGCCAAGACCTGCGCCGGGCCGAACAACATGCCGATCGCGACCACGGTGTCCGGCGCGAGCCCGAAGCGCTTGAAGATCGCGAGCAGATGCGCCGACAGCGCCGAGGGCACGAAGGCGTAAGCCGCAAAGGCCGTGGCGACCAGCGCGAACACGAGCCCGTATGACGAATGCACGGCGGCCGGCGCTTTTTGCTCGGGCCCGGCGGCGGCAGGTGCCGCAGTTTGCACGCGCTGGCGCGGCAGCGCGAAGGCGTGCAACGGCGCGGCGACAAGGGCAAGGAGCGCCGCGTAGACGAGATAGGTGCCGCGCCAGCCGACTTTATCGATGAGGAATTGCGTCGCCGGCCAGCCCACGGTCGAAGCAAAACCGCCGGCCAGCGTCAACGTCGTGATCGGCGCGCGCGCGCCGGCGCCAAAGATCCGGCCGAGCGTGGCGAAGGCCGGATCGTAGAGCGAGGCCGCCATGGCGACGCCCAGCACCATCCACACCGCGAAATAGGCAACCGCACTTTGCGCGACGACGAGGCCGGCCAGCCCGAGCGCGCCGATCAGCGAGCCGCACGGCATGACGACGTGGCCGCCGTAGCGGTCGATCGCGCCCCCGACATAGCGCGACACCAGGCCGCCGACCAACAGGCCCACGGAGAAGCCGCCCATGGTGAAGGCCTTCGACCAGCCATGATCGGCCGCGATCAGCGGCACCGTGAGCACGGGCGGATAGAAGATCGCGCCCCACGACAGGATTTCCGTAACGCCGAGCACAGTGACGGCGCGCCAGGGACCGACGAAGAAGTCGCGGGGGCTGGGCATCACTATTCCCCTCCCCCTTGTGGGGAGGGGTTAGGGGTGGGGGTCGGGAGGTGACGCATTGTCTTCGACGACTCTTCTGCGGCCGTCTTTTCTTCGGCAGCCGTCTTTGCCGAGAGTCACCTCACGACCCCCACCCCACCCTCCCCACAAGGGGGAGGGAGAAGATTACCGCTGCGGCGCCGGCTGTATCGGCGGCCGGCCGGCGGAGCGCGGCGCAGCACCTTCCGCCGCGCAACGCACGTAGACGCCGGTGCCGTAGCGGCCGGCAACTTCCGGATCGATCCAGCGCAGCACCATGGTGCGACCGTCGAACGTGATGATCTCGCGGTCTTGCGGGCCGCCGGCATCGCCGGGCGGACCGATATAGTTTTTGCCGTTCTGGCTACCCTTGAGCTGCAGCTCCTGCAACTCGGCACTGTCGGCCAGATACATCATGACGCCGCCGCCCGGCCCGCGCGTGATCACCACCGGCTGGCCGCATTGGGAGCGCGCCGCGGCGGTGGTGCGGGCGAGGTCGGCATCGTTGTGGTAGGCGCCGTAGCCCCAGCGGCCCACGACTTCCTCCGGGTGGTACCGCGACGGAATGGCAGGCTGCGCCACCGGCGCGGGTGCCGCTTGCTCGACCGGCGGCGAGCTGGTGGTGCAGGCCGACAGCGCCAGCACGGACAAAGCGGCCACGCTTGCCAGCAACCGGAGATCGCGGAGCGACGCGCCCATGAAAGGTCTCCTCAAAGCTCTGCTTGAGCCGGCACGAAAAGCCGCGCCCGGCTCCCACGAATGCCCCTGTTCTACCCCCGGGTCCTTTCGACTTTGTTTCAAATTATTCCCTCTGGAGCCAGCAGATATGGCCACTAAGGCCCGGATTTGGCGGCTTGCGGGCCGGGCCGGTTGCGCGCGCCGTTGCGGCCGGCCGCGGCACGGGCAGTCTTGCCGCTCGACCGCGCCGATTTGCGCGGATCCTTCAGCGGCGGCGACTTGTGGATGCTCAACGCCCGCATCTGCTCGGGGTCGTGGAAGAAATCGCTGTCGGCGCGCAAGCCCACGGCATGGATGCCGGCGATGGCGCAGATGTCGTCCATCTCGTTGGCGTCGCCGGTAACGCCGATGGCGCCCATCACCTCGCCCGCCTCATCGCGGATGAGCTGGCCGCCGCCTTCGAGGAACAGCGGGTAATCGGCGAGGTTCTCGATCGATTGCATAAACAGCGGCTTCTCGTTGGCCTTCTGCAACACCAGCTTCGACGGCCGCCCCAGCGCCAGCGATGCATAAGCCTTGCCGTAGCAGACCTCGAAACGCAGCATCGAGGCGCCGTCCTGTTTCTGGAACGCCTTCACCCGGCCGCCGGCATCAAGCACGATGGCGCTCATCGGCCGGCAGCGCTCCTTCTTTGCCGTGGCGAAGGTCACGGCAATGATGGTGTTGGCTTGCTCCAGACTGAGCGCGCGCATCTTGCTGTTCCCCTCCTACCGGCCGGCGATCCTGGCACCAAGAATAGACTTTATGACGGCGCAAGACACCCGCCACAGCGCACCGCTGCCGTAAAGCATGGCGCGTGGGCGCGCTTGACAGCGTGCGGGGCAGCCCCTATCTCCGCGGCAGCTTATTGGCACTCAGCGAATAAGACTGCTAATGCACTGTAAAACAACAACTTTCAGTCCAAGCCAATGCCGCCTCAAGGGCGGCGACGAGGGTGAACAATGGCGAAGCTAAAATTCCGGCCGCTCCATGACCGGGTGGTCGTCAAGCGTATCGATGCCGAGGCCAAGACCAAGGGTGGCATCATCATTCCCGACACCGTCAAGGAAAAGCCGCAAGAGGGCGAGGTCGTCGCCGTCGGCCCCGGCGGCCGCGACGAGGCCGGCAAGCTCACCCCGATGGGCGTCAAGGCCGGCGACCGCGTGCTGTTCGGCAAATGGTCGGGCACCGAGGTCAAGCTCGACGGCGACGAGCTTTTGATCATGAAAGAGTCCGACATCATGGGCGTGATCGCTTAAAGCAGACGACGGACGACAGAGGACAGACGACGGAAAAGCAAAACACGGCTTCTTCATCTGTCGTCCGTCGTCTGACGTCCGTCATCCAATCCCAGCATCCCAATCCGAAGGAAGACAAACTATGGCTGCCAAAGATGTAAAATTTGCCGGCGACGCGCGTGAGCGCATGCTGCGCGGCGTCGAGACACTCGCCAATGCGGTGAAGGTCACGCTCGGCCCCAAGGGCCGCAACGTCGTGCTCGACAAGAGTTTCGGCGCTCCCCGCATCACCAAGGACGGCGTCACCGTCGCCAAGGAGATCGAGCTCGAAGACAAGTTCGAGAACATGGGCGCGCAGATGGTGCGCGAAGTGGCGCAGAAGACCAACGATCTGGCCGGCGACGGCACCACGACCGCAACCGTGCTCGCGGCGTCGATCGTCAAGGAAGGCGCAAAATCGGTGGCCGCCGGCATGAATCCGATGGACCTCAAGCGCGGCATCGATATCGCGGTCGCCGCGGTGGTCGAGGACATCAAGAAGCGCTCGAAGAAAGTCGCGTCCTCGTCGGAAGTCGCCCAGGTCGGCACCATCTCGTCGAACGGCGATACGGCGGTCGGCAAGATGATCGCCGACGCAATGCAGAAGGTCGGCAACGAGGGCGTCATCACGGTCGAGGAAGCCAAGTCGCTCGACACCGAAGTCGAGATCGTCGAGGGCATGCAGTTCGACCGCGGTTATCTGTCGCCCTATTTCATCACCAATGCCGAGAAGATGGTGGCCGAGCTCGAAGACGCTTACGTGCTGCTGCACGAGAAGAAGCTCTCCGGGCTGCAGGCGATGCTGCCGGTGCTGGAAGCCGTGGTGCAGTCGGGCAAGCCGCTGCTCATCATTGCCGAGGACATCGAGGGCGAGGCACTGGCCACGCTGGTGGTCAACAAGCTGCGCGGCGGCCTCAAAGTCGCTGCCGTGAAGGCGCCAGGCTTCGGCGATCGCCGCAAGGCGATGCTGGAAGACATCGCCATCCTCACCGGCGGCCAGCTCATTGCCGAAGATCTCGGCATCAAGCTCGAGAGCGTGACGACGGCGATGCTCGGCCGCGCCAAGAAGATCGTGATCGAGAAAGAGAAGACCACGATCGTCGACGGCGCCGGCAAGAAGAAAGAGATCGAGGCCCGCGTCAATCAGATCAAGGCGCAGATCGAGGAGACCACCTCCGACTACGACCGCGAGAAGCTCCAAGAGCGGCTGGCAAAACTCGCCGGCGGCGTCGCGGTGATCCGCGTCGGCGGCGCCACCGAGATCGAGGTCAAGGAGAAGAAGGACCGCGTCGAAGACGCGCTCAATGCCACCCGCGCCGCGGTCGAGGAAGGCATCGTGCCGGGCGGCGGCGTGGCGCTGTTGCGCGCCAAGAAGTCGGTCGGCAAGCTCACCAACGCCAATGCCGACGTCCAAGCCGGCATCAACATCGTGCTGAAAGCGCTGGAGGCGCCGATTCGCCAGATCGCCGAGAATTCCGGCGTCGAGGGCTCGATCGTGGTCAACAAGATATCGGAGAACAAGTCCGAGACGTTTGGCTTCGACGCGCAGACCGAGGAATACGTCGACATGCTCGCCAAGGGCATCGTCGATCCGGCCAAAGTGGTGCGCGCCGCGCTGCAAGACGCAGCCTCGATCGCCGGCCTCCTGGTCACGACCGAAGCCATGGTCGCCGAAGTGCCGAAAGATCAGCCGGCCATACCGGCGATGCCGGGCGGCGGGATGGGCGGCATGGGCGGGATGGGCTTCTGATCCCATCCGCAATCAAATGATGAAAAGGCGCGGTGCGAACCGCGCCCTTTTTGTCGGGTGAGTATAGCGCAGCGAAACCCGCTACCGGCCTGCCGATGCGGCGAAATCAATTCGTCATCAGGTAAAAGCGTAGCGTAGCGGGGCCGGTGAATTCGACGGTATCGCCGCGGCGCCGCCAGTTGGTCATATGGACCAGCATGTCCAATAGATCGTCATCGCCGGCGACGCGCTCCGGATCGCATCGCGCGTTGTCGCGCTCGCCCGGCGTAATGACAATCGTGCCGTTGCCGACGTCGGCGCGCCCGCGCACGCTGCCGCACCACAAGTCGATCGCGGCCGTGCCGTCCTGTTCGATCGACAGCGACGGCAGGCGCTTGGTGCCGCGCATCGGCTTGCCGTCGAGCAAGAGCTCGCTGCCGAACGGAAAAGCAGTCTCGGCGGCCGTCGCGGCAAGCGGGATGCCGGCGAAAACCGCAACAACGAGCCAGCAGGCATAGGGCCGGCGCAGCATTGTCGTCTCCGGGGTAAGGTGCGGGAAGGATGCTCCGGTCGATCAATTGGTCATCGCGCGGAAGCGCAGCGTGGTGGGGCCGATCAGTTCGATGACGTCGCCGTCGCGGCGCCAGTTGGTCACCTGCGACAGCGCCGCCAACAACGTTTGGTCGCCGCTTTGGCGTTCCGGCGTGCATTGCGCCGGCTCCGCCGGCTCGGCGACGATGGTGATGGAACTCTCGCCGACGGTCGCCGACGCATGCGCGCTTGAGCACCACAGGTCGATCGCCGCGGTGCCGTCGTCCTGGATCTCGATCATCGGGATGCGCTTTGAGCCATAGAGCGGCTCGACGTCGAGCATCAATGCGGTGCCGAACGGAAATGCGTCATCGGCGGCGCCGGCCGCCCCAAGCGGGCAGAGCAGAACGGCCGCAACGAAAAAGCCGAGGCGACGCCGGGAGACCATCGTCACTCCGATCAAGCAGAAGCGCGAATGGCGAATAGCGAATTGCGATTGGATTGGCTAGAGGCGAATGGAGGGATCAGCGGCGAATGGCGAACGGAGAGATCCCTCCCCATTCGCCACTCGCCATTTCGCCACTCGCGCGCTCAAGCCTTCGGCAACACCGCGATGCCGGGGAAGAACAGGTAACAGGCCACCCCGATCAGCACGAGATAGACGAGGAGCACGAGGGTCCAACCGAAATTGTGGCGGATCACCTCGCCTTCGTTGCGGACGAACTCGCTGGTCGACACGCCGACGCTCGCGGTCTGCGGCGCGATCGGCTTGCCGATCTCGGCGCCGACCGAGTTCATGACCGGCAACAGCATCAACGGGAAGCCGAGCAATTGCCCGACCAGCGCCTGGAATTTTCCGAACATGGCATTGGTCGAAGTGTTGCTGCCCGACAGCGCGACGCCGATGAAGCCCAGGATCGGCGCCACGACGATGAAATATGGCCCGAGCGCGGAGAAGGCTTTGGCGAGCGAGCCCGCCATGCCGGAGAAGTTGAAGACGAAAGCCAGGCCGAAGATGAACACGCCGACCAGGCAGGCGCCCCACATCTGCGACCAGGTTTTCTTGAAGATTTCGACGATTTGCGTGCCGTTCACCCGCAGCAATAGCGCCACGATGATCCAAGAAGTCAGGATCGCGGTGCCGCCGACAAACGGCTTGAAGTCGAACGCGGCGGTGATGGTGGCGCCGGCGGTGATCGAAGACGCCGCCGAAACCGCCAGGTGCAGCCAGTTGATCGCGGGCAATGGCGACCACGGGCCGGTCCACAGCACGACCACCACGACAAGCACGATGATCGGCAACCAACCTTGGAACACCTCGCCGGCCGACAACCCATGGCCCTCGGCGGCCGCTTCTTGCGCCGCCGTCACCGGGACGCCGCCATAGCCGAGCGTTTGCGCCGGATGCCAGAACTTGAGCAGGAGCAGAAGGCAGGCGAAGCAGATGATGGCGCCGATGACGTCGGGCAGATACGGCCCGAGATAGATCGAGGTCGGCAATTGGCCGGCGATATAGCCAAGCGAGCCGACCACGGCGAGCGGCCAACCACCCATCATGCCTTTCTTGCCGCTGACCAGATAGAGCAGGATCCACGGCGGCAACAGCGCGAGAATGGCGACGATCTTGCCGACCGAGCCGGCCAGCGCCAGAAGCGGCATGCCGGTCACCGCGGCCAAGGCGATGATCGGAGCGCCGAGCGCGCCGTATGACACCGGCGCATTGTTGGCGATCGCGGCGACGCGGATCGCATCGAGCGCCGGAATGCCGAGCGTGATCAGGATCGGCGCGACGAAGGCCCACGGATAGCCGAAGCCGACCAGACCCTCGAGCAGCGCGCCGAACGCCCAGGCGAACAGAATGGTCTGCACGCGCACGTCGCGCGTCCCTTGCTGGATCAGCCAGCGCCGCAGCTTGTCGAAGGCGCCGGTGGCGACCAGCGTGTTGAACAGCATCACTCCCCAAAACGTGATCCAGTCGACGTTCCAAATGCCGGTGGCGGAGCCGTAGAGATAGGCGCGCAGCCCATCGTCGAGCGGCATCTTCCACACCCAGAGCCCGAGCAGGAACGTAACGATAGAACCGATCAGCACCGCGAGCCACGCCGACATGCGAAGTCCCGCGAGCAGAAACAGCAGCAGCACGACCGGAATGAGCGCGACCAGCCAGGTCACGAACAGGTTTCCAGTCGGATCAAGAATTTGCGTGAACATGAACCGTCCCTCCCAGCTTAGGACCAGCAAGCGGCCTTTATCGTTGCGCCGTTCGTTGGCCGAACGTGCGGCGCGTCAGAATGCGCCTGCCGGCACGAGGAAAGCAAGATTGGCTGTTGTCCCGCGACAAAACATCAAGTGGTTTCCTCGGCATTTGCTATCGCACGATTGGCCACGTATATCGCGCGCCGAATAGCTTTATGATATTGCAATGCACCAATATGGTTTTGGCCGTTGCAGCGTATGAAACCGCGCCGGTGCGCGTCGATTGTTCCGCATTGCACCGCGTTCCTCTCGTCCACCTCGGAGGTTCTTCGTGAAAAGTCTGGTCGCGACACTGGCCACGATCTGGCGGCTGGCCGTTCCTTATTTTCGCTCCGAGGACCGCTGGGCAGGCCGACTCCTGCTCGGCTCGGTCGTTGCCATCCAGCTGTCGCTGGTCGCCATCCAGGTGATCCTGAACCTGTGGTACAATCGCTTCTACAATACGCTGCAGGATCGCAATTTCAGCGCTTTCGTCAGCGCCGTCCTGTTTTTCTGCGTGCTCGCCGCGATCTATACCGTCCTTCAGGTTTACCAGAATTACCTGAATCTGTGGCTGCAAATCCGCTGGCGGCGCTGGATGACGCAGACCTATCTGCAGCAATGGCTCAACACCGCGAACCACTATCGCATGCAGCTTCTCGGCGATGCCGCCGACAACCCGGATCAACGCATCGCGGAAGACATCCGGATGTTCATCGATTCGGGAGCGGGATTTGGCGGCGGATTCGGTATCCTGCCCATCGGCCTCGGCCTGCTCAACGCCGTCGTGACGTTCTGTTCCTTCGTCGTCATCCTCTGGAATTTGTCCGAAGCGGCGCCGCTGACACTTTTGGGCGTGACGATCCACGGCTATCTGGTACTGGCCGCGGTCCTCTACGCCATCGTCGGCACCACGCTCACCCACCTGATCGGTTGGCCGTTGATCATGCTCAATTTCCGGCAGCAGCGTTTTGAAGCGGATTTTCGTTTCAATCTGGTGCGCTCGCGGGAAAATTCCGAACAGATCGCCTCGCTACACGGCGAGGCCGCCGAGCGCGAGCGCCACCTCGGCCGTTTTGGCCTCCTGGTCTCGAATTGGATCGCCATCATGCAGCGGACCAAGAAGCTTACCTTCTTTACGGCGAGCTATTCGCAGGCATCGGTGATCTTTCCCTATGTCATGGTCAGCCCGACCTATTTTTCCGGTGCGATGCAACTCGGCGGCCTGATGCAAACTGCGTCCGCATTCAACAATGTGCAGAACTCGCTGTCGTATTTCGTCAGCGCATACCAGCAGATTGCCGAATTTCAGGCGGTGGTGACGCGGCTGTCGGGGTTCGAGCGCGCGATCGAAGCCGGCCGCGCTGCGGCGCTGACGCCGCCGGTCATCGAAGTCGTGGCGCGCGAAGCAGGTCCCGCGATCGCGATCGACCATCTCGCCGTCCGCCTGCCCCATGGCGAGCCGCTCCTCAATGCCGAGCAGCTCGCGCTCAATCCCGGCGATCGCGTTCTGGTCAGCGGTCCGTCGGGCGCCGGCAAATCGACGCTGTTCCGCGCCATTGCCGGCATCTGGCCGTTCGGATCGGGCCGGGTCAGCGTGCCCATGGAGGCCAAGGTCATGCTGATGCCGCAGCGGCCGTATTTCCCGCTGACGACGCTGGCCGCGGCGATCACCTACCCGGCCAAGGCCGGTACGTTCGACGACGCGCGGCTTACGGACGCGCTCACCGCTGTGGGGTTATCGCGACTGGCGCCACGGCTCGCCGAGGAGGCGCACTGGAATCGCATGCTGTCGGTCGGCGAGCAGCAGCGGCTCGCGATCGCGCGCGCGCTGCTCTACGCGCCGGACTACCTGTTGCTCGACGAGGCGACGTCGGCGCTCGACGAGCCCGCCGAGGCGATGCTGTACCGCCTGTTGCAGGAGCGGCTGCCGGGCACGGCTATTATTTCGATCGGCCATCGTACGACGCTCGCCGCCTTCCACCGCCGCCGCTTCGCCTTCGTGGGTGAGCAGAACCGCTACGACGTGCGCGACGTACCCCTGGTCTAGTTTTTTCGTTGGAGCATGATCTTTTCGGAAAACCGGCATCCACTTTTCCGGATCATGCTCTAGGCGGCCGAATAGCTGCAGCGGACTTCAAAAACGAAAAGGCCGGTGGCGTTTCCGCCACCGGCCGCGTCAGTTTGCGAGTTCAGCCGCTTACTTCAGGTTGGAAGCGAAGTCCACCGAAGCCGAGAGTTTCGCGATGAAGGCCGCGCTGCACCAGTTGGTGCCGAGACCGTTCGGGTTCTGCGCCGTGACATTGGCCGGCGAGAACGTGGCGTTCTGCGCGCTGGTAAACACGTTGCACTGCGCCTTGGTCAGGTTGGAGTCGTAGTAGCGCAGGTCAAGCGTGAGCACTTTGTAGGTGATGCCGAGACCCAGGTCCCAGTTGGTGTAGCTGGTGTACTTCACGCCACCCGGGAAGGCCGGAGGTGCGGCGTAGAACAAGTCGCTGGTGCCGAGATCCCAGTAACCCAGGTCACCGGAGACGTACATGCCGAGCCCGTTCTGAAACCAGGTGCCCGGAGCGGTGAAGGTGATATTGCCGACCGAATAAGCACCCCAAGCGCCGGTGTTGACGACTGACGGCGAATACCATTCCTGGAAGTTGACCGACCATTGATCATTAATGGTGTAGGTAGCCTTGCCGTAGACTTCCCAGAAGCTGGCGTTCTGCTTGGCGACGTTGCCGCCGAGCGGCTGGATACCCAGACCCGGCACCGAGCCGACGACACCGGCAGGCGTGATCACCGCCGGACCACCGCCGAGTGTGGTGCAAAGCGCCGGCGCGTTGAAGCACTGGCCGCCCGGGTAGAAGTAGTACCAAGCGCCGAAATCGAGGGCGAGCTTGTCGAAGGTCGGGCGGATACCGCCGTAGAAGTCGACTTCCGCCGCCGCGTTGTTCGGGAAGTTGATGCTCTCGCCCGAGATGCCGCCGTAGCTCTGCCAGTTGGAGGCCCAGTTGTAGCGCAACTCGAAGCCGGCCTGCGTCGACGGCTTGTGGTTGGACTGGCTGACGCCGCGGAAGTTGTAGTCGGTCATCAAAGCCGCAGTGACCACCACGTCCCAAGGTGACGGCGGAGGAGCCGCCGCCGGCGGAGCCTTCACGGCCATATCTGCTGCCATGACGGAAGAGGACGCCAGCCCCGCCGCCAAAACTAATGAGTAAGCTACCTTTTTCATTGTAAGCCCCTATTTGTCCCCTGCACCGGACGACGATGTCCCCGAAGGCCGGCTACAGCACCATTTTTGTCGAAGCAAACTCGCACCTGACATGTCAGGAGTTTTCAATGTGAAAGCCGTTCAGCCAAGTCTAAAACGACAGCAACTGCCGCCTTTTTATGCGTTTTCGGCCGGATTTCGCATTAAGTTAATGAGTGTGGCGCGAACGCTACACTTTTGGGCCTGGCAACTCCTTTGCCGTCGATATTTTCATTGCGGCGAGGGCTGGAATCCTCCCCGCCACCGGCCTTCCCTGCCCCACTGTGGATAACCGTGCACGCCTTAGGCCTTGATCGGACGGCCGCGGCGCTTAGTTTTCCATGATCGGCATGCCGGAAATGGTTGCGGCGCAGGAGATTCGGTCATGAAAGCAGTTGTCGACGGTCAGGTTATTGCCCAGAGCAACGATGTCATCGATTGCAAGGGCTATCAGTACTTTCCAAGTGTCGCGGTGCGCATGGATTGGCTGCAAAAGACCGAGAAGACCGCAGACGATCTGAAATGCCCCCACGGCGTGCAGTTCTACGACGTCGTCGTCGACGGCAAGCGGCACGCCCGCGCCGCGTGGTCCTACGAGGCGCCGCGGCCGGAGATGAGCGCGGTCGGCGGCCGATTCGGGTTTTGGCAGGACGTCGAAGTCGCGTAGCCCGAAATCCGGACGACCTACGCCGCCTTCTTGCGATTGGCCTCGAGCCGGGCATCGACCAACGCCACCTGGGCGTCGATCGCCGGATGGCTCAAGCCCTTCTGCCGGGCGATGAGCTGGACCAGCTTGTCGGCGCGCTCGATGTACTGCGCGCCGTTTTGCAGCGCGCGCGCCGCCGATGCCGGCCGAACCAGCGATTGAGCTGCGGCGGCATATTTCTCGAACGGCACGAGATCCTCCGGCTTGGCGCCGAGCTTGACGCAAAGATCGAACACGAAATTGTAGACCGAGCGCGAGGTTTCGAGGTCGCTCCACACCGCCTCTTGCGCGGTGCGCATGCCGTCCTTGGTGACGCAGCGATAATTGCCGGCAAGCAGCATCGACCATTTGGCGAGCGGCACGAAGATCGAATCGTAGACCTTGAGTTTTACCGGCAACTCGATCTTGTTGCCGTCGCCGGGGTCATAACGGATCGCCTCGATCTCGTCCTGCAGCTGGCGCAGGATCGCGGTCGATTTTTCGTCGTCGAACCTCGCCACTTTGAAATTGGTCGGCAGCGTCACCATCAGCACGTTGACCTTCTCGTCGGGCGGGCGAATCGCTTGCGGGTCGGGGCTGTTGAGCGTGATGGTCGCGGGATCGAACGAGTCCCAGACCGTCGGATCGGTATAGGCGGGCTTGAGCGCATCGTAGTCGAGGCCGGGGATGCGCTTGACGTAGGGCAGCGGCGGCATGTTCATGATCGACATGCACGGCACGCGCGATTTGGCGACCGCGTCGAGCAGCTCGCGCACGCCGGCCGAACGGTATTGCGGCTCCTGCATGCACAAGCCGACCAGATCGTAGTCCTTGGGATTGACGCCCGTGGCCGGCCCGGCGGTGACGGCGCCGGGAAGCTTTCGCGAGTCGAGCTCGACCGGATCCTTGCGGCCGCGCACCGGCAAGCGCACGCGAAAGCCTTCGGCGTTGATCAAATCGGCTTCCGCCGGCAGGCAGACCAGATGCAGCCTATGGCCGCCGAACAGGAGTTTTGAGGCGAGCAGCGAGCCATAGGACGCGCCCATCAGCAGGATGTTGTAGGTCGGCATGACGCACCTCCCGGAAAGCGAAACGGCCGGCCATAACCGGCCTTGGACCGGCGCCAACGCGCCGGCCATCCTTGTATGCCGCTGATGCTATTGGCCTCGCCCGGCCGTTGCAATGCAGGCCGGCACGCTCAGGCGCGGCGTGTGGCAAAGGCCCAACGCCGCGCCGTGCGATTTAGCGAGACGCGTCTAGCCGTTGCCGACGTCGGTGCCAGGCTTAGGCGGTGCGGGATGTGGCGCCGCCGCCTCGGGCGGTGGTGATGGAGGAAGAGGCTGCGGGTTCAAAGCCGGCTTGGGCCTGGGCTTCGGCTTGGGCTTGGCCGCCGCCGGCGGCGGCGCTGGCGGAAGAGGTTGCGGGTTCAAAGCCGACTTTTTGGGCTTGGACGCGGGCTTTTTCTTCTTCTTTGCGGGCTTCTTCGGCGCCGGCTTCTTTCCGTACTTCACGACTTTCTTGTTTTTGCGTGCCGGAGCCGCCTTTTTCTTCTTGCCCGGTTTCTTCTTCGCCTTTGCTTTCTTCGCCATGATCGACCTCCCGATCGTTGGATATGAAATCAGTTCGCCCGGAGCGCGGGTGGACGTACCCCCCCGGTGGCCCAATCGATCAACTCGACCGTGTGGACGGCTGGAAGTTTGGTGCCCGCCGCGATCTGCGTGATGCAGCCGATATTGCCAGCCGCGATCAAATCAGGTCGCAATCCTTCGATAGTCCTGACTTTGCGCTCGCGCAACCTTCTTGCAAAGTCGGGCTGCAAAATATTGTAGGTGCCGGCCGAGCCGCAGCACAGATGACCGTCCGGCACGTCCTTCACGACGAAGCCGAGCTTGCCGAGCAACTCCTTCGGCTGCCGGTTGACGCGCTGGCCGTGCTGCAAGGAGCACGCGGAATGGTACGCCACAGTGAGTTGCGGCATGTCTCGCGCAGGCTTGAGCGGCAGCGCGGCGAGATATTCCGAAACGTCCTTGGCCAGGCCTGAAATGCGGGCGGCGCGCTCGGCATAGGCCGGATCGGTCCGCAGCATAAAGCCGTAATCCTTCACCGTTGTGCCGCAACCCGAGGTGTTGATGACGATGGCATCGAGGCCTTCGAGTGCCGTCCAGGCGTCGACATTGGCGCGCGCCTGCGCCAGCGCCTCGTCGTCGCGGCCCATATGGTGGACCAGCGAGCCGCAACAGCCGGCGCCCTTGGCCAGCACCACTTCGATGCCGTGGCGCGTCAGCACGGCGATGGTGGCGGCGTTGATCTGCGGCGCCATCACGTCGTTGACGCAGCCGGCGAGCAAGGCGACGCGGCCCTTGCGCGCACCCGCAGCGGCAAACGTCTGCGGCCCCAGCGGACGCCGCGGCCCGCGCCAGGGCGCCAGGCGGAGCATGGCGGCGAGCCGGGTCAACCCGATCGCCTCAAGAAGCGGCGCCAACGGTTTCGCCGGGAGTGCCGCAAAGAGCGCCAGCCGGAAGCGCTGCGGATAGGGCAAGAGCCAAGCCAGCACCGCGCGCAGCAGACGCTCGACCGGCGGGCGGTCATAGGTGTTTTCGATATGGACGCGGGCATGGTCGACCAGATGCATGTAGTGCACGCCCGACGGACAGGTCGTCATACAGGCAAGGCACGACAGGCAGCGGTCGATGTGCACGACGACGTCCGCCGTCGCCGGCCGGTCGTGCTCCAGCATCTCCTTGATCAGGTAGATGCGCCCGCGCGGCGAATCGAGCTCGTTGCCGTCCAGCACATAGGTCGGACAGGTCGCGGTGCAGAAGCCGCAATGCACGCAGGCGCGCAGGATTTTTTCCGATGCGGCGGTGTCCGGATCGGCGAGTTGGGCGAGGGTAAAGGACGTTTGCATACTAACTTTGCTTCGAAAAGGCGCGATCGATCAGAGCGTATAGTTCGACCGGCGAATTGGTCATGCCGAATATGCCCAACTCCTGTGCGGCCTGCCCGTAGTTCTCTATCGCTCGGTGAGTCGTGAATAACACTATTGGCGTTTGGATTTTTAAGTCTTTCAGTGTCGAAACTAGCTTCAGCCCAGCATCGGGACGATAAAGTCCAAGTCCTTCCCAGCGTCCCATGTCCGAGATGATGAGATCGAACTTAGTATTACTTACGGATAAAATTGCCTCAGCGGTCGTCTCAGCCAGAATGACCGAATGTCCGTCTTGTATTAGTTTTTGGATCTGCAAAGCATTGCCATCGGGCTTATCGTCAACCCACAAAATATTTTTGTGCGTTACTGTCTTTTGCGGCTGTATTTTAAGGGGTGATGGCTTTCCTCCCTCTTCCAGCTTACTTAAGCGCTCCTGCAAATCGATTATTTGCTTAGTGAAGCTCTCAGCCGCAGATGCAATCGATATTTCCATTCCGCCAATTTTCACACTAACCTGTCGCGTCCTTGCTAGATCAATTAGGACCGGGAATAGCCTGTACGCGGCATAGATGGCCACGCCGCTCAAAAGGATTGTCGACCCGCTTGCTATCAATCCGAGTACAATTTGAAGCCATGGCGGCCCAACATTTGTCGTAGAGGACTGATCGGCCATCTCTTAAACTCCCGCCCACATGCGCCCGGCATTGAGCACGCCTTGCGGATCGAAACCTGCCCGCACCCGCGCCGTTAGCGCGGCCAGCGCCGGCTCTTCGGGCGTAAAGACGTCGACCGCGGCGCGGACGGCGGCCGGCGCGCGGATCAGCGTGGCGTGGCCGCCGGCAGTCGTGACGGCACCACGCACCAGCGGCGCGCGGGCATCGTTCGAAGCCGGCAACGCCGCCCAGATCAGCCCGCCGACCCAGTCGTAAAAAAGCTCGGCGTCGGCTTTTTCCGCGAGCGTACGGCCGACGTCGGTGCCGTGGGTCGGCGCCGTCGAGATGCGCCAGAGATCGCGCGTGCCCGCCGGTCCCGCAGCCGCGAACGGCGTAACGTCGCGGACCGCGCGCCACAGCGCGCGCGATGCGATCTCACCAAGCGAACCGAGCGTGCCGAATGGCGCCAATAGCTTCTCCAGCACGGTCTTGCGCTCCACGACCGAAGGCGCGACGCCTTCGACGCGGAATGCGGTCACGGCGGTTTGCGCTGAAGCAATCTCGGCAATGCGCGCAGCCGCAATTGCCGGCAGATGCGCCGCTGCCGAAACATCGGCGAACGAGCCGGTGGCCGCCGCCATGGCTTTCCGTGCCGTGACATCGTCGAGGCTTTGCACCAGCACCGTCGCTTCGGTCTCGGCCCGCGGCAGCGTCTTGATGGTCACGTCGGTCACGGCCGCGAGCGTACCCCACGAGCCGGCGATGAGCTTGCACAGGTCATAGCCGGTGACATTCTTGACCACCCGGCCACCGGACTTGAACGTTTCGCCGCGGCCGGACACGGCCGTGAAGCCGAGGAAATGATCGCGCGCGGCGCCAGCCTTGATGCGGCGCGGGCCGGACAGGTTCGCCGCCAGCACGCCGCCGATGGTGGCGGCGCCGGTCGTCGTGCCCAAGAGCGGCCCATAATCCATCGGCTCGAAGGCGAGCTCTTGTTTGCTTGCCGCCACCAACGCCTCGATCTCGGCAAGCGGTGTGCCGGCTCGCGCCGACAGCACCAGCTCTTCGGGCTCATAGAGCGTGACGCCGGTGAGCCCGGAGAGATCGAGGGTAGCGTCCCATTGCGCGGCGCGGCCAATGGCGCGCTTGGTGCCGTGGCCGACGATTTCGAGCGCTTTGCCGTCGGCGAGCGCCGAACGGATCGCCTGCTCGACCTCGGTGGCATCGCGCGGTTTGAGCGTGTCGACCATCGTGCGATCATTCCGCGGCGTCGGCGACGAGCGTGGAACGGGCGAAGGCCGGCATGACCTCGCCCGCGAAACGGCGCAGCTGCGCGCTGCCGCCAGCGACGGTGAGCAGAACATACGCCACGCCAGCCTTCTGCAAGGCCGCAAGGCTCGCGCAGATCTCATCCGGCGTGCCGTACAGCGCGTGCTCCTCGGTGCCGCCGGCCTTGTCCGCATAGGCGAGCACATGCGAGCCGCCTTTGGCCGCGGGCTTGCGCGACACATCGACAGTGCGCTGGGTATAGACGGCCTGGCGCTTGAGCGCGGCCTGTTTGTCTGCCTCGTCGTCAGCGACAAAAAGCTGGCGCGCCACCGCCACCTGCATCGGATCGAAGTCAAATCCTTGCGCCTTGCGCTCGGCTTTGTAGAAGCCGATGCGCTCGGCAATCTGCCGGGCGCTGGCATATTGATCGAGGATCAGGTTGAAGCCGCGCGCGGCAGCGCGGCGAATAGACTGCTCGCTGCCGGCGGCCACCCACAGCGGCGGATGGGGCTGCTGCGCCGGCGGCGGCTCGACCACGATGTCCTCGAAATGCCAGAAGCGGCTGTGGTGGGAGAAGCGCTGGCGCGTCGTCCACGCCCGCGTCATCACCGCAACGGCCTCCTCGAAGCGCGCTTCGGCCTCTTCCGGCGCGATTTGAAAACCCTTGAACTCGCTGTGGCGGTAGCCCTTGCCGATGCCAAAATCGAAACGGCCGCCGGAGATCAGGTCGAGCGTCGCCGCCTGCTCGGCGAGCAGCACCGGATTGTGCCACGGCAGCACGATGACCGCCGAGCCGAGCCGCAACGTCTTGGTGCGCATGGCGGCCGCCATCAAGAGCATCAAGGTCGCCGACACCTGGTTCCAGCCGGTGAAATGATGCTCGACCAGAAAACTCGACTGAAACCCGAGCGCCTCGGCCTCGACGTTGAAATCGAGATAGTCGCGAAAGCCCTGGCCGGTCTCCGGGGGCAGATCGTTGCTATTGGCTTGCGCCGAGCTGAAGAGGCCGAATTTCATCACATGTACTTTTCGGATTTTTTGGCGCGCGCTAGAACCGCGGAATATCGGGAAATGCCACCCGCCCGGCATGCACGTGCATGCGGCCGAGCTCGGCGCAGCGGTGCAGGGTCGGAAATACTTTGCCGGGATTGAGCAGGCTCTTGTCGTCGAAGGCGCATTTGACGCGCTGCTGCGCCTTGAGGTCGATTTCCGTAAACATCACCGGCATCAAATCGCGTTTTTCGACGCCGACGCCGTGCTCGCCGGTCAACACGCCGCCGACCTCGACGCACAGGCGGAGAATATCGGCGCCGAATTGCTCGGCGCGTTCGAGCTCGCCGGGATTGTTGGCGTCGTAGAGGATCAGCGGATGCAGGTTGCCGTCGCCGGCATGGAACACATTGGCGACGCGCAGCGCGTATTTCGCCGACATCTCCTTCATGCGTTGCAGCACCAGCGGCAATTTCGCGCGCGGAATGGTGCCGTCCATGCACAGATAATCCGGCGAGATGCGGCCGACCGCGGGGAACGCCGCCTTGCGGCCGGCCCAGAACAGCAAGCGCTCTTCTTCGGAATTGGAGACGCGGCAGGTCACCGCGCGGCAGGCATTGGCGATCTCCTGCACGCGCTCGAGCAGGTGATCGACCTCGGCGCGCGGGCCGTCGAGCTCGACGATCAACAGCGCCTCGACGTCGAGCGGATAGCCGGCGTGGACGAATTCCTCGACCGCATGGATCGCCGGCCGGTCCATCATCTCCATGCCGCCAGGGATGATGCCGGAGCCGATGATGCGCGCGACGCATTCGCCGCCGTCCTCGGATTTGGTGAAGCCGATCAGCGCGGCGCGCGCGCTCTGCGGTTTTTTCAGGATTCGCACCGTGATTTCGGTGACAACGCCGAGCAGCCCCTCGGAGCCGGTGACGATGCCGAGAAGATCGTAGCCGCCGGCATCCAGGTGCTTGCCGCCGAGCCGCAACACTTCGCCGGTCATCAGGACCAATTCGCAGCCGAGCAGGTTGTTGGTGGTCATGCCGTATTTGAGGCAATGCACGCCGCCGGAATTCTCCGCCACATTGCCGCCGATGGTGCAGGCGATTTGCGACGACGGATCGGGCGCGTAATAGAAGCCAGCCTGCTCGACCGCCTGCGACACCGCGAGATTGGTGACGCCGGGCTCGACCACGGCGACGCGATTGTCGAAGTCGATCTCGCGGATGCGCTTGAACTTGGCCATGCCGAGCAGCACGCCGTCGCCGAGCGGCAGCGCGCCACCCGACAGCGAGGTCCCGGCCCCGCGCGGCACCACCTTGATGCCTTCGCGGTGGCAGTAGGCGAGCACGGCGGAAACCTGCGCCGTGGTCTCCGGCAGCACCACCACCATGGGCAACTGCCGATAGGCGGTGAGCCCGTCGCTCTCATAGGGCCGCATGGCCGCTTCCGAGGCGATCACGCCCTCGCCCGGCACGATGCGCTTGAGGGCTGCGACGATCTCGGCGCGCCGCTTAAGCACCGCGTCATCGAACAGCGGCATCAAAACCGGCATCGAACCACTCCGGCGTTTCGTGAGTTGTCAGTATAGCCGGAAAAGGCCGGCCGTACCGCGCGACAACGCCTCGGGGCGAAGCGCGCGGCAGGGCGGCTATTTTGGCCGTTGACACGCAGCGCTCCGGCCGCTTGAACGGCTGCGGTTCGAATTCGAGGCCGCCTGGGGCGCGACCGGCACGATAGGCGAAAGGGAGAATTGATAATGAGGACGTTGATTGTAGCGGCCACGTTGATTGCTGCATCGGCCTGTTCGGCATCGGCGCAAGATGCCGCCAAGGGCGAGATTTCGTTCCACAAATGCCTGCCCTGCCATTCGATCGGCGACGACGCGCAGAACAAGATCGGCCCCGAGCTCAACGGCATCGACGGCCGGCATTCCGGCAGCGTCGCCGATTTCTCCTATTCCGACGCCAACAAGAATTCCGGCATCGTCTGGAACGAGGCGCAATTCAAGGATTACATCAAGGACCCGCGGGCCAAGATCCCCGGCACCAAGATGATCTTTGCCGGCATCAAGAACGAGCAAGAGGTCAACGACCTGTGGGCTTATGTCAGCCAGTTCAACGCCGACGGCAGCATCAAGAAGAAGTAGACTGGAGCCCGCGACTTGATCCGCCGCTAACCGAGGAGACGCCGCCATGATCAAGGACATCGTCGTCAATCTCAGCATCGGCGAGAACGGCGGCCCGGCCGGCGACTATGCGGTCTCGGTGGCCGACGCGTTCGGCGCCCACGTGGTCGGCATCGCCTTCGTGTTCGACCCGATCGTGCCGATATCGGGGACCGGCTACATTCCGGCCGAAGTGATCGATACCCAGCTCGCCGACAACCAGTCGGCGGCAAAGGCCGCCATCGACCGCTTCGCCGCGTCAGCGTCGCGCGCCGGCGTCTCGGCCGAGCCGCTGACGCTCAGCGCCAGCGCCGCCGGCGCCGGCGACCAGTTCGCCCGCATTGCCCGGCGCTTCGATCTCGCCATCGTCGGCCAAGCCGAGCCCGGGAGCAGCGCAGTCGAAGAGCTGATCGCCGAAAGCACGTTGTTCCAATCCGGCCGGCCGATGATCGTGGTGCCGTATATCCAGAAAGCGCCGCTCAAGCTCGATCGGGTCATGGTGTGCTGGGACGGCGGCCGCCAGGCGGCACGCGCCATCGCCGACGCCATGCCGATCCTGGAAAAGGCCGGCAAGGTCGAAATCGTCATCGTCGCCAACGAACGCGGCAAAGCGGACGAGATCGAAGGCGCCGACATGGGCCAGCACCTGGCGCGTCACGGCCTCAAGGTCGACGTCAAGCGCATCAGCGGCGGCAATATCGACATCGCCGACGCGCTGCTGTCCCACGTCGCCGACAGCGGCACCGATTTCATCGTCATGGGCGGCTACGGCCATTCCCGCCTGCGCGAGTTCATACTCGGCGGCGTGACGCATTCGATCCTGCGCTCGATGACGGCGCCGGTGCTGTTGTCGCATTGAGAGCGGACGACAGACATCAGACGACAGACGACGGATACAGGAAAGAGCACCGCTCGGTTGCCGATCTCCGACCCCGACATCTGTCGTGTGTCGTCCGTCATCTGTTGTCCGTCATCACCACCAGCCCCCGCGCCCGCGCATCGGCGACGCCGAGCGCGCGTAACGCAACGAGCGCCAGCGACTGCACCACGGCGCGCTCGCGGCCTGTGGCGTCTGGCGCGAGTGGCCCGATCAGCCCTTCGATGAGAAGCCCGACCAGCGCCGCCGCACTCAGCGCCCCGTCCTGCTCCGGCAGATGCGCGACGGCAGCCGCGATGAGGTTTCCGAATTCAGTCGCCAGCGCTTTACGAAAAGAAAGCCGCCCCGCGTCGAGCTCGGCCTCGACCGGTTCGGCAATCGCCGCATAGGCGAGGCGGCGGTGGCGCAGCGCGCGTGCCGCAAATGTCATGATCGCCGCCGAGAGTGCCGACAGCGGACCGGGCGCGACGTCGGCGGCGGCCCGCACGGCGCCGATCTCGCGCTCGGAAATTTCCGTCAGCAGTGCCGCGACCAGATCGGTCTTGCCCGGGAAATAGCGATAGACCGTGCCGGCGGCGATACCGGCGCGTTGCGCTACGGCTGCGATCTGCACCGCCGCCATGCCGCCTTCGCTGGCCGCGTCCCGCGCCGCGGCGATGATCGCCGCATGGCGGGCGGCGAGCCGGCGCGCGACGTTTTCGGTGCGGCGATAAGGCATCGGCTGTTCGCAAGATGGAATCGGCAACACTTGCCGCAACAAGTGAACCACGATTCAAAATCGCCCGCAACGCTCGGCTATACCGTCGCAGCGCGCGCTTTGCCCTTTGGAGCGGAAAAATCCTCTGGCATAGGAAGCCTCTGCGTTTGCGCTGGGAGGAAACCATGATTGTACGGGTTGCCGCGGCCATTGCCGCTTTGAGTTTTGCCGCCGCCGCCGTGCCCGCCGGCGCGCAGACTTATCCGGACCGGACGATCACCATGATCGTGCCGCTCGCCCCCGGCGGCTCGACCGACACGCTCGGCCGCATCATGGCCAAGGCCATGAGCGCGACATTGGGCCAGACCGTGGTGGTGGAAAACGTCAGCGGCGCCGCCGGCACCATTGGCGTCACCCGCGCCGAGCGCTCGGCGCCCGATGGCTATACGGTGCTGTGGGGCATGTGGGGCACCAACGTCGCCGACGGCGCCATCTACAATCTCGGTTACGATTATCTCACCGATTTCGAGCCGGTGGCGCTGGCCGTGACGCAGCCGTTCCTGATCGATGCCCGGAAAACCATGCCGGCGAACAATCTGAAGGAACTGATCGCCTGGATCAAAGCCAATCCCGACAAGGTGACCATGGGCACCTCCGGCGTCGGCTCGCCGAGCCACGTCGCCGGCGTGTTGATGGAGAATTTGATCGGCGTGAAATGGCAGATGGTGTCGTATCGCAGCGCCGGCCTCGCCACCCAGGATCTGCTCGCCGGCTTCACCGACATCCAGCTCGACACGCCGGCGGTATCGCTGCCCCACGTGAAATCCGGCGACCTGAAAGCCTACGCCGTCACCGCCAAGGAGCGAATCGCGGTCGCGCCCGACATTCCGACCACCGACGAAGCCGGCCTGCCCGGTTATTACTTTTCATTCTGGCACGCGATGTGGGCGCCAAAGGGCACGCCGAAGCCGATCATCGCCAAGCTCAACGCCGCGGTGATGGCCGCCTTGGCCGAGCCCGATACGCGGCAAAAACTCCTCGATCTCGCCCAAGTCATCTATCCGCGCGAGCAACAAACGCCCGAAGCGCTGCATGCCTTCCAGAAAGCGGAGATCGAGAAATGGTGGCCGATCATCAAGGCGGCGGGGATCAAAGCGGAGTGAAATCTAGCGCTTCTTCTCCGCCAGCGATTTGGCGCGAATTTTTGCGATCGTCGTCGTCGGCGTGATGGCTTCGCCGTCGATCGCCAGCCGAATGATCGCCGGCTTGCCTGAAGCTTGCGCCTGCTTGAACGCGTCGGGGAAATCCTCGGTGCGTTCCACCGAGACGCCGAAGCCGCCGAAGGCCCGCGCGTAAGCCGGGAAATCCGGGTTGCGCAAATCGGTCGCCGAGACGCGGCCGGGATATTCGCGCTCCTGATGCATGCGGATGGTGCCGTACATGCCGTTGTCGGCGACGATGATGGTGAACGCAATGCCGTATTGCACGGCGGTGGCGAATTCCTGGCCGTTCATCAGGAAGTCGCCGTCGCCGGCGAGGCACACCACCGGCCGGTCGGGATGCAGCCGCTTCATCGCCACTGCCGCCGGCACGCCATAGCCCATGGAGCCCGAGGCCGGCGCTACATGCTGGCCGAAGCGGCGGAAGCGGAAAAAGCGGTGGATCCACGCCGCGTAATTGCCGGCGCCGTTGCAGAGTATGGCGTTGGGCGGCAGATATTCGCGCAGCCACACCATGACGGCGCCGAAATTGACGCCGCCCGGCTGCTCGGTCGGCTGTTCCGTCCATTCCAGATAGTCGGTGTGCGCGGCTTCGGAGCCGCCGCCTGACGCCGCCTTCAGATCGAGATTGTCGAGCGCCGCGGCGAACGCCGTCGGCGTCGCGTGGATCGCCAGATGCGGGCTGTAGACGCGGCCGAGCTCTTCGGCGCCGGGATGCACATGGACGAACGGCATCTGCGGCCGCGGGATGTCGAACAGCGTATAGCTCTGCGACGGCAACTCGCCGAGCCGGCCGCCGACCATGATGACGAGATCCGCCGCCTTGATGCGCTCGAGCAGTTTTGGATTGGGACCGATGCCGAGATCGCCGGCGTAGCAGGGATGCAGCGCATCGAACAAATGGCCGCGGCGGAACGTGGTGCATACCGGCAGCGCATATTTCTGCGCAAAGCGGCCGATGCCGTCGCTGGCCGCTTGCGACCAACGGCTGCCGCCCAACAGCATGATCGGCGCGCGGGCGCTGGCCAGCATCTGCGCGAACTTCGCCATTTCCGTCTGACCCGGCGAAGTCTCGATCAACGCGAACGGCGGCGCGTCGGCCACCGCGACGCGCTCGACGAGCATGTCCTCGGGGATGCCGACCACGACCGGCCCGGGCCGGCCGTTCGCCGCGGTGTGGAAGGCGCGCGACACGATCTCGGGGATGCGCGCCGGGTCGTCGATCTCGGTCGCCCATTTGGTCATCGAACCGAAATAGGCGCGGTAGTCGACTTCTTGGAAAGCCTCGCGCTCGCGCATCTCGCGCGCCACCTGGCCGACGAACATGACGAGCGGCGACGAATCCTGGCGCGCGATGTGGATGCCGGGCGACGCGTTGGTGGCGCCGGGCCCGCGGGTGACGAAGCAGACGCCGGGCTGCCCGGTCACTTTTCCAATCGCCTCCGCCATCATGCAGGCGCCGCCCTCCTGGCGGCACACCGTGACGGCGAGATCGGCGTCACGGAACGCATCGAGCACCGCCAGATAGCTCTCGCCCGGCACGCAGAAGACGTGGCGCACGCCATGGATGCGCAATTGATCGACCAGAACCTCGGCGGCGGTGCGCATATTGTCCTTGGCGCGCATGGGCGTCTCCTTGGCATGGCTCCTCCCCGGCCCTTGTCCGGGCGAGGTTCGGGCGTGCTCCCATTGCGATCAATAGCGCATGTCCGGGATGGCCGGGAACCGGCTTTGCGAAGGCGAGACGGGCACGGTCAGAAAGGCCGAAATGCGCACCAGCGACAGGTTGGTGACGGGCACAATTGCTCGATTGACGAAACCGACCCTTCGCCACATAAAGGCGCCGACGCGCCGCCTTCCGGGCCCGGCGCGGCCACAAAAGACTTCCCCTAAAAAGGAAAGCCTCCCCCTAAACAAGGACTGACCATGGCGAGCAGTGCATCGGCGGCGGCAGGTATCGAACACCCGGAAAACCCGTCACGCCGCGACTTTCTCTATATCGCCACCGCTGCCATGGGCGCGGTCGGCGCCGCCGCGGCGCTGGTGCCGCTGATCGACCAGATGAATCCCGACGCCTCGACCCTCGCCGCCGGCGGCCCGGTGGATCTCGACGTCTCAAAGATCGAGGAAGGCGCCCAAATCGTCATCTACTGGCGGCAGCGGCCGATCTTCGTGTTCCATCGCGGCAAGCAGACGCTCGACGCGCTGCAAAGCGCCCAGGATGTGGCGCTGTTGGCCGATCCGGATTCCAGGCAAGTGCAGCAGGCGCCCTACGCCGCCAACTGGCACCGCTCGATCAAGCCGGAATACAGCGTGCTGGTCGGCATCTGCACCCATCTCGGCTGCATTCCGCTGTTCTACCCGACGCCGAGCGCGACGGCACCGGTGCCGAGCTGGCCGGGCGGCTATTTCTGCCCCTGCCACGGCTCCAAATACGATGCCGCTGGCCGGGTTTTTTCCGGCGTGCCGGCGCCGTACAATCTGCCGGTGCCGCCCTATCGCTTCACCAGCGACACCACGATCCGGGTCGGCGAGAACCCGACCGACTCGGCTTGGAATTTCGACGCTATCCGGCAGCTCTGATCGCGCTCCGCGCGCGCAACTTGAGCCCGCGCAATAATCACTCCGCCTTGATGCCGGCGGCGCGGATGACTTTGCCCCACTTTTCGGTTTCGTCGGCGATGAATTTTGAAAAGTCGGCCGACGACATCGGCATCGGCTCGCCGCCCAGGTCGGCAAGCCGTTCCTTGATCTTGGCATCGGCGAGGCCAGCGCTGATCTCACCGTTGAGCTTGGCGACGATGTCTGCGGGCGTATTTCTCGGTGCGCCGATGCCGAACCACGCGGTCGCCTCGTAGCCCGGCACGAATTCGCCCACGGTCGGCACGTCCGGGAGCGCCGCGGAGCGCTTCGCCGAGGTGACCGCCAGCGCGCGCAGCTTTCCGGCTCTGATATAGCCGATGGTCGAGAGCGTGGGCTCGAACATGACCTGCACTTGTCCGCCCATGAGATCGACCAGCGCGGGGCCGCCGCCGCGATAACCAACGCGGACGAGGTCAATGCCGGTCATGAACTTGAACAGCTCGCCGGCAACGTGGGGCACGGTGCCATTGCCGGACGAGGCCATATTGATCTTGCCCGGATTGGCCTTGGCATAGGCGATGAATTCGGGGACCGTGTTGGCCGGGACCGCCGGATTGACCACCATGACTTCGGGTACCCGCAGGATGCCGGCGACCGGCGCGATATCGCGGATGAAATTGAAATTGAGGTTGTCGTAAAGCGTTGCGTTGATCGCCGCAGGCGCCGGGACCAAAAGGAGCGTATAACCGTCCGCCGACGATCGCACGACGAATTCGGTAGCCACATTGCCACCCGCGCCGGGCCGGTTCTCGACGACAAATTGCTGACCGAGCCGCTCGGACAGCCACTGGGCTGTCAGGCGCGCAGAAATGTCGTTCGGGCCGCCGGCGGCAAAACCGACGATGATATGCACCGGGCGGCTCGGATAAGTTTCCGCCCATGCCGAGCGCACCACTGCCGGCAGCGCGATGGCGGCGGCGGAAAGACGCAGAAATTCGCGACGGGGAAGCTTCATGGCATCGCCCCCAATGCATGTGAGTACTTCCGACCAGGCAGTTTCGCCGTTGAAAGCGAAGGAATCAAGCCAACAGCGCGATCAGTTCACGCATATCCGGTTGCGCTTCGAGCGTTAGCACCAACGCGCGCGCGCGTTCGGCGCGCTCGCGACCGATGACCGGCACCGCATTGGCCATGAATTTCGTTTCGATCGCGGCGTCGCTCATCGGGTTGTCGGCGGTGCCGCTGGCGTGGGCGATGTGAACTTCGTGGCGCCTGCCGCCGGCGATGATCGCCGCGTAGGCTTCATCCTTGCGCAAACTGTCGTCGGCCTGCGCTTTCACCTTGCGGCGCAGTGCCGCGACGGCCGGATCGGCGGCTTTGGCATCGGAATATTGCGCGACGCCGGCGGCGCCGTCGATCAAAGCCACCGCCGCCGAATGCACCGTCGAGAATTTCGACTGCAAGCCGGTCGACGGTTCGACGACGCCGGTGATCGACAGCACCAGCGGGTGAACCTTTAAAGCGATTTCGCTCACCGCGGCGGGATCGATGGCCTCGCGATTGCGCAGCGCGATCACCGCATCGATCAGCGGATGCAACACGACGCCACAGGCATAGGGCTTGTGGCCATTGGTTTCGATCATCCAGCTCTCACCAAGCCCGGCAGTCAGTTGCTCCGGTGCGGCGACGTCGCTGTAGATGCGAGCAAAACCGCGCTTGCCCTCGATGATCTCCTGCGTGGAATCGAAGCCGCGCTCCGCCAACAGTGCCGCCAGCACGCCGTTCGCCGCGGCCTTGCCGGCATGAAACGACTTGCCCATGGTGCCGCGGTTTTGCTGCATGCCGGCGGCCTGGGTCGCGGCGATGCCCAGCGTGTAAGTGAGCCGCTGCCGGTCGAGCTTGAGCAGCTTGCCGCAAGCGGCGCCGGCCGCGATGGTGCCGAGCGTGCCGGTCAGATGCCAACCGCCTTTGTGATGGCCCGGCGCGGTGCGGCCTGAGCGCACGCCGGCCTCAAAACCCGTCGCATAGGCCAGCATGAAGTCGACGCCGCTCACAGGCGCGCGTTCGGCGAGCGCAAACAGCGCGGCGAGCACCGGCGAGCTGGTGTGCAGCACGACGCCGCCCATGTGCGTATCATCGTAATCGAGCACGTGTCCCATCTGGCCGTTGGCCAGTGGCGCATCGGTAAGGCCGAGCCGCAATTTTCGGCCGAACACGGTCGCCTGCGGACGGCCGGAAATCTCCTGCAACACGGCGAGCAGCGTGGTGATGGTTTTGTGACCGCTGCCGGCGAGCGCGCAGCCGATCCAATCGAGCACGCCGCGGCGCGCCTCGTGCTTCGCAGCCGCACTCAGATCGCCGAACTGCGCCACCGCCAAATAGCCGCACAGCGTCTTAGTCAGCGTTTCCGCTTCGGTGTTGAGATTTTGGTCCATATTGTTTGCTGATTTTTTGTTATTGCGGCTCGATGCCGGCATCGTGGATGGCTTTGGTCCAGCGCGCGACGTCAGCTTTGATCCGGCTGTTCGCCTCCTCCGGCGTGCCGCCGATCGGCTCATAACTGAGCTCGCGCATTTTCGCGACCAGATCGGCCGATTGCAGCACGGCATTGGTTTCGCCATTGAGCTTTGCGATCACGTCCTTCGGCGTGCCGGCCGGCGCGGCCAGGCCGTACCAGCCGACCACCTCGAAACCCGGCAGCGTTTCCGTCATGGTCGGCAGCTCGGGCGCCAGGCCTGAGCGCTTCGCAGCGGTCACCGCCAGCGCGCGGATTTTACCGGCCTGGGCGAGCGGCAATAGCGCGGTCGCGGGACCGAACATCATCGGAATCTGGCCGCCGGCGAGGTCGGTCGCGGCGGGCGCGGCGCCCTTGTACGGCACGTGAACCATATCCACGCCGACGGCGCGCTTAAACAGCTCGCCGGCTAAATGCAGCGTCGAGCCGATCCCTGCCGAGCCATACGACAACTTGCCGGGATTGGCCTTGGCATAGGCGATCAATTCGGCGACGGATTTCACCGGCAGATCGTTGTTCACCGCCAGCACATAAAAACCCGTGACCGCGGTGATGATGCCGTCGAAATCCTTGACCGGATCGAACGGCAGCGTGCGGTAGAGCCCGGGCATGTAAGTCATGCCGCTGTGATCGAGCAGCAGCGTGTAGCCGTCGGCCTGCGATTTCGCGACTTCGTCCATGCCGATGCTGCCGCCGGCGCCGCCGCGGTCATAGATCACGATCGGCTTGCCGAGGCGCTCGCCGAGCGGATTGGCAATCAGCCGCGCGATGGGATCGACCGCCCCGCCCGGCGCGAACGGCACGATCAGGCGGATCGGATGCGTCGGATAGTCGTCGGCCATGGCGCCGCCAGCGCCGAGAATGAGCAGCGTATAAAGGAAAATGAGCCGTCGCATATCGCCTCTTTGGCCTGCAGGGCGCGGGCGTGCTTTCGCGCCCCGCCTCGCCCATAATAGCGCATGTCGTTCGAGAGACATGCTCTCGAAGACCGATGAGCGCGGTGAGGCCATGGGCGAATTTGCCATCGGACAATCGGTGCTGCGGCGCGAGGACCCTCGCCTGTTGCGTGGGCTTGGCCGCTATTTCGACGATTTAAAACTCGCCGATCAGCTCCATGCCGCCATCGTGCGTTCGCCTCATGCCCACGCCGACATCCGTGGCATCGACACGAGCGTGGCGCTTAAGATGGCCGGCGTCCATGCCGTGCTCACCGGCGCGGATTATGCCGCGGACGCGCTCGGCCCGCTGCCTTCGATGGCGCCGTATAAGAAACGCGACGGCAGCCCGATGTATCTGCCGCCGCGGCCGGCGATCGCCATCGGCCGCGTCATGCATGTCGGCTATCCGGTCGCGGTGGTGGTCGCCGATACGCTTGATCGCGCGCGCGATGCCGCCGAGGCCGTTGCCGTCGATTACGCGCCGCGGCCGGCCGTGGTGTCCGCGCGCGCGGCCTTCGAGCCAGGCGCGCCGCAGCTCTACGGCGACTGCCCGAACAACGAGGCCTATTTCTACCAGGCCGGCGACAAGGCCAAGACCGATGCGGCGTTTGCGGCCGCCGCCCACGTAGTCGAGCAGCGCCTCGTCATCAACAGGGTTACTGCCAATCCGATCGAGCCACGCGGCGTCACCGGCATCTACGACGCGGGCACGCAGCGCTACACGCTGCATTGCGGCTTCCAGCGGCCCTGGCTGTTCCGCAACGACATCGCCCGCACCACGCTGAAGATTCCCGAAGCCGATTTGCGGCTGGTCACCGGCGACATCGGCGGCTCCTACGGGCTGCGCGGCTCGGTCTATCCGGAAATCATCTTGATGCTATGGGCGGCGCGCAAGGTCGGCCGGCCGGTGAAATGGACCCAGACCCGCAACGAGGCGCATGTCAGCGACGACGATGCGCGCGATAATATCGTCGACGCCGCGCTCGCGCTCGACGCGGGCGGAAAATTCCTCGGCGTGCGCATCCGCAGTTTCGGCAATCTCGGCGCCTTCGTGTCGTTCCGCGGCGCCATGCCGCCAGTGGTCAATATCGGCACCGTGGTCGGCACCTACACCACGCCGGCGCTGCATGTGGCGGTGTCCGGCATGCTGACCAACACCCACTGCACCTCGCCCTATCGCGGCGCCGGCCGCCCCGAGGCATCGTACATGATCGAGCGGCTGATCGATATCGCCGCCGACGCGATGAACATCGATCCGGCGGAGCTGCGCCGCCTTAACACCATCCCGCCGCAAGCCATGCCCTACAAGACGCCGCTGGTCTTCACGTACGACAGCGGGCATTTCGAGGAGAACCTCGACCGCACCATGAAGCTCGCGAACTGGCAGGGCTTCGAGGCGCGGAAGAAAGAGGCGGCGCGGCGCGGCATGCTGCGCGGCATCGGCATCTCCAACACCATCGAGCAGGCCGCCGATCCCACCATCGAGACCGCAGAGATCCGCTTCGACCCGCTCGGCGGGCTCACGCTGGTGACCGGCTCGATCTCCCACGGCCAGGGCCATGCCACGATCCAGACCCAGATCCTGGTCGACCGGCTCGGCATCGATCCGGAGCGCGTGAAATTCATCCAGGGCGACACCGACGCGGTCGCCTTCGGCATGGGCACCGGCGGCTCGCGCTCGACGACCATGAGCGGCGGCGCGATCAGCATGGTGAGCGAAAAGATCGTCGCCAAGGGCACAAAGCTTGCCGCGCACTTGATGGAAGCCGCCGAAGGCGACGTCGAATTCAAGGACGGCCGCTTCACCATTGCCGGCACCGATCGCTCCACCGGCATTCACGACGTGGCCAAGGCGGCGTTCCAGCTGGAGAAGCTGCCTTCCGGCATGGAGCCCGGCCTGTACGAGACGGCGACCTATCGCGCCCGCACCGGAAATTTTCCCAACGGCTGCCACGTCTGCGAGGTCGAGATTGATCCCGAGACCGGCATCACGCAAATGGTCGGCTATTGGGTAGTCGACGACGTCGGCACCGTCATCAATCCGATGCTGGTCAAGGGCCAGATCATGGGCGGCATCGCGCAGGGCATGGGCCAGGTCTTGATGGAAGACAAAGCCTATGACGACGCCGGCCAGGTGCTCTCCGGCTCATTCATGGACTACGCCATGCCGCGGGCGGAAGACTTCTGCAGCGTGGTGATCGAGGACAATCCGGTGCCGACGCCGACCAATCCGCTCGGCGTGAAGGGCGCCGGCGAAGCCGGCACCGTCGGTTCGCTGTCGGCCGGCACCAACGCCATCGTCGATGCATTGTCGGTGCTGGGCATCCGCCACATCGACACCCCGTGCACGCCGTATCGGGTGTGGCAGGCGATCAAGGATGCGAGGCTCCCCTCGCCTCCCTCATAATAGCGCATGAGCTTCGATCCCCGCCTGCTCGGCATCGCCACCGCCGGGTTCTGCGCCTTCGTCAATCTGTATTCGCCGCAGGCGCTGCTCCCCGAGCTCGCCAACGAATTCCAAGTCAGTGCCGGTGAGATCTCCGCGCTGATGACCGCCGGCACCGGCGCGATCGCGCTCACCGCGCCGTTCACCGGCGTGCTCGCCGATATCGTCGGCAGGAAGCGCCTGATCACTGCCGCCATGTTCTTGATCGTGGTGCCGACCGTGATCATGACCTTTGCCACCACCGTGCCCGAGATGGTGTTCTGGCGCTTCGTGCAAGGCATGATGGTGCCGCCGATCTTCACCGTCGCGGTCGCCTATATCGGCGACGAGTGGCCGGCGTCCGACGTCGCCAGAGTCGCCGGGCTCTATATGGTGGGGTCGAGCGTCGGCGGTTTTTCCGGCCGCTTCATCCCGGGCTTTTTGACCGATCTGATAGGCTGGCGTGCCGCCTTTGACGTGGTGGCGTTGCTCACGCTGATCGCAGCGGTCATTGTCGCGCTCACGCTCACGCGTGAGCGAAATTTTGTGCCCTCGGGCGGCCCCCTCGCCTCGGCACGCTACATGGCGCGGCATATTCGAGACCCGCGGCTGATCGCGACCTTTGCCATCGGCTTCGGCGTGCTATTCAACTTTGTCGCCACCTTCACCTATATCGGCTTCCATCTGGCGGCGCCGCCCTACTCGTTTTCGGCGACGCTGATCGGCGGCCTGTTCGTCACCTATCTGGCCTCGAGCGTGGTGGTGCCGTGGGTCGGCCGCGGCATCGCGCTGTTCGGCCGCCGCCGCCTGGTGCTCGGCATCATCGCCGCCTGGATTTTTGGCGCGTTGCTGATGCTTCTGCCGCCTGTCACACTGATCCTGATCGGGCTGACGCTGTGCGCCGTCTGCGGCATGCTGTGCCAGACCGTGGCGACCGGTTACGTTACGATGACCGCCAAGGAGGGCCGCTCGTCGGCGGTCGGCCTCTATGCGTCGATCTATTATGTCGGCGGCAGCGCCGGCGCCTTTCTCGGCGGCATCGCCTGGAGTCTTGCCGGCTGGCCCGGCTGCGTGGCGACCATCGCCGCCATGCTGGTGATCATCGCCGCCATCGTCGCGGCGGCGTGGGAGTGATACGGTTCAATAAAAGGAAACGCCATGGTGTCGGAGAGTCAATTTTCGTTCCTGCGGTCGATCGATACGCCGACTGTGTGCAATCTGATCGAAATCGTTAAGCCCGAGAGCCGCGGGGCGGGCTATACGGTCACGCACCTGCACTGTCCGTTCCCCGACCTGCCGCCCATGGTCGGCTTCGCCAAGACGGTGACCATCCGCTCGCGCAACGCGGTCTCCGGGCCGAGCTACATGGCGAAACGCATGGACTATCTCGATTACGTGGCGGCAGAGCCGCGCCCGAGCGTGGTGATGATCGAGGACAAGGACCAGCCCGCTGGCTACGGCGCGTTCTGGGGCGAAGTGCAGACCAATGTGCACAAGGCGCTGGGTTGCCTCGGCACCGTGACCAACGGCTCGATCCGCGACATCGCCCAGGTGGCCGAAGGCTTTCAGATGCTCGCCGGCTCGATCACGCCGTCGCACGCCTACGTGCATGTGCTCGAGTTCGGCATTCCGGTCACCATTGCCGGCATGGAAGTGATGAGCGGCGATCTCATCCACGCCGATCGCCACGGTGCCGTCGTGGTGCCGGAGGATAAGATCGACGCCATGAAGACGGCGCTCGACGGCTTGATGAAACAGGAAGCCCGCATCATCACCGCCGCCCGCGCGCCGGGCGCCACGGTCGAAACCATCAAGGCCGCGTTCCGCGGCTAGAGCATGATCCCGAAAAGTGGAAACCGGTTTTCGGATAAGATCATGCTCAAACGTAAAATCTAAGCCCTGATCCGATTCAGTTGATCGGATCAGGGCTTAGTCGACAAACAAACCAAAATCAGGGGAGCACCCATGCCACGCATCGCCATCATCGACCGCGCCAACATGAACGCCGAGCAGGCGCGCGTCCACGACGCCGCCAAAGCGGGAAGCGGCATCGTCGGCGGGCCGTATTATGCCTATATCCATTTGCCGAAATTGTTCGAGGCGGCGCAGAACATGCGCGAGTCGCTATCCGGCGGGCCGCTGTCGCCGCGCGAGCAGCAGGTCATCAATCTCACCGTTGCCCGGCACTGGGGCGCGCGCTATCCGTGGTTCGCGCAGGCGCGCCGCTCGCTCGCCGTCGGCATCCCGCAAGCGGTCATCGATGCGATCAATGCCCGCAAGCCGCCCGAGCTGCCGGACCTGCGCGAGCGCGCCTGCCACGTCGTAGCGAGAGAGCTCCTCGCCAACAAAAATCTGACTGACGCCACCTACGCGGCCGCGGAAAAAGATCTGGGCACCGAGGGCCTGGTCGCGGCGGTAGCGACCACCGGCAGTTTTTCCATGACCTGCATGACGGCCAACACCTTCGGCATCGAGCCGCCGGCCGAGAACCCGACCCCGCTCGCGCCCTAGACTATGATCCAATTCAATTGAATCGGATCATAGTCTAGAATCTTTGTTTGAGCATGATCTTATCCGAAAACCGGTATCCACTTTTTGGGATCATGCTCTGGCGCGTTACGTTTTGTCCGCACTCGGATGCCAGTGCGGCCGATAGCCGGCCGACAGCACCGCAAGGATTGCCGGCGGCGTGAGCACGTCGACGGCGGCGCCTTGCGGCCGCTTTTTGCGGGCGCCGTAGCCTTGCGGCGTCCAGCGCAACAGCGCCTTGCCGCGGACCGCGAAGACCGCCCCGTCCAGCGCGACGAAGGCGCCGTCGGGCAGCGCGTCGATGTTGCGCCGGTGCAGCCGCTTGGCACGTCCGCGCAGGCGTTCGCGGTGCAACATCTCGTCCATCGCGTCGGCATAGGGCCGCGTGCGAAGCCGGCGCGCCTGCCGCCATTTTTCGGCAAAGGTTTTGGCGTCCTCATAGCGGCACTCGAAGCAGGGCCGATGCCCGGCCGCAAGCGCGGTCGGCTCGTCGAGAAAAAACAGCTCGGTATAGAAGCGGCCCCAGACGTCGCGCTGGCGGCCCTTGAAATCGAGCACGCAGCAGATCCACTGCCGCGACGCCCAACGCCGCGCCGTCAGCGTCTTGGCGTCGGTGTGAAAACGCCCGCCGCGATTGCCGAAGAGCGTGCCGCGCGCCGGCACGGCAACGAGCTCGCCGAATGGGGTGACGCGATTTTGCAGCGGCATGGCCAGGCTCGAACGACTTTTCCACCTTACACCGATCCAGCCGCCGCGTGGCGGGGCGCCACCCGATTCCCCAAATGGTCCCACTTACGAGCGGGCGCCGGAACCGATAAGGTTTCGCGCAATGCGGAGGAAAGCATGGGCAAGAAAATAGCATTTGTCGGCGCCGGCGCGGTCGGCGGCTATACCGGCGCGCATATGGTGCAGGCCGGCGAGGACGTCACCTTCATCGATCCGTGGCCGGAGCACGTCGAGCAAATGCGCAAGCACGGCCTGCGCGTCACCCACGCCATGACGGAGCCGGAATTCACCGTGCCGGTGCGCGCGCTGCACGTCACCGACGCGCAGCAGCTCGCCAAGGAAAAGCCGGTCGACATCGCCTTCGTCTGCATGAAGTCCTACGACACCGCCTGGGCCGCCATGCTGATCAAGCAATACCTGGCGCCGGACGGTTTTGTAGTGTCGCTGCAGAATTGCATGAACGAGGAGACCATCGCCGGCGTCGTCGGCTGGGGCAAGACGCTCGGCTGTATCGCGTCGAGCATCACCGTCAACCTGCCCGAGCCCGGCCACATCCATCGCGGCGCCGCCAAACACGGCGCGGCCCACACCGTGTTCCGCGCCGGCGAAGTGCACGGCCGCATCACGCAACGCGCCGAGGAAATCTGCCGCCTGGTCGCTTTTTCCGACAGCGCCAAAGTCACCAACAATCTGTGGGGCGAGCGCTGGTCGAAACTCGTCGCCAACGCCATGGCCAACGGCCTTTCCGCCTGCACCGGGCTGGGCGGCGGCGACATGCTGAAAAGCGATCCGATCCGCCGCTTCTCGACCCGGTTAGGCTCCGAAGCAATCCGCGTCGGCCAGGCCCACGGCTATCAGCTCGAGGAAATCCTGCACCTCGAACCCGACACCATCGCCCGCGCCGGCGAAGGCGACGCCGAAGCGGAGCGCATTTACGACGCGCAGCGTTTCAAGGATTCCGGCCGCACGGCCGCCGGCCAGAAGCCGTCGATGGGCCAGGACATGCAGAAAGGCCGCCGCACCGAGATCGAGTTCTTAAATGGCCTCGTGGTGCGCGAGGGCGAGAAGGTGGGGCTCGCATGCCGCGCCAATGCGGTGCTGGTGGATATCGTCAAGAAGGTCGAGCGGAGCGAGCTGAAGGCTGATCCGCGGCATATTACGGAGCTGCGGTTGAATTGAGGGCAACTCTCAATGCCCAACGGTTCAAAAAATAGTTGAATCTCTCATCTTTAGGCTGCATGCTTATAACGGCACATCGTCTCCGTGCGATGGATTCAATGTCCGAAGACCGCATTAGGGTTCATGCGACGACGACGATTCCTCTGAGGTATTTCGGCGCGGCGACGCCCAATTAAACACCTAAGCGCCCTCCAGATTTTCCTCATCGAAAGCAATCTAACTATGATTTCAGGCCGACAGACAGAGATTGCCAATTGGAAGCAGTTTGAAACGTACGTTTATAGTCTTTATTGCGCCTTCGGATACTCTGTAAATCGCAATGTCGCAATTGGCGGGAACCAAATTGATTTGCTTTGTGAGAAACATATTGATGGCTTCAATCGCGTCAGAATTGTCGTCGAGTGCAAACACCACAATAACAAGCGAAGCGTTGGAATCGACGATGTAAATAAATTCTTGACTCTTGCTACCAACCTGATTGTTCGAGGTGAGGCATCGGGCGGCGCCATGATAACAAATACGGAGTTTAGTAAGGAGGCAAGAACTGCGACACTCAAGTATCCGCTTATCGCACTCAAGACCGTCTCGGAACTGGAATCCGAACTTTTTGACTTTTCCCATCTATATTCAGCTGCGGTATTTGACTACGAGCGCGAGGAGATATTTCAAACTTATGTGTCAATGTCGGCTCAGATAAAAACGCTATCGCTCGAACCGAAAGGCGAAGCGAGATTAATTGATGAAACTCTGCTCCGGAGGATTTCCAACGAAAAGCCGAACCTGTCCATAATATTTGCGGACTTCGGCGGCGGCAAAAGCACCCTCCTGAAGGATCTTTTCTACAGGATGGCCAAAGCTGCGCTCATCGAACCAAATGCTCGCAGACCAGTGCTAATCGAATTGAAGAATTTTCATCTTTACAACAGCCTTCAAGATTTTTTTTATTCTGCTCTACCCGGAGATCTACCAAGAAGTATGTCACAATCACGTTTCAATTTCTTAAAGGACAGCGGCAGATTCGCGTTCTTCTTGGATGGATTTGATGAACTTCGCCTACCGGATTTCGAACTGGATAGAGCAAGAACGTTTCTAGAAATAAGGGACTTCATAGGAGACAAATCATCGATCGTTATTAGTTGTCGCCCAACTTACTTCGCCACTGAAGGTGAACTCAAGACCGTCTTGAGAAGCTTTATTGAACCCGGCCAACAACTACTAACCCGCCTGTATGGCCGCTCAAACCCGCGACGCGATCAGGCCAATCAATTGCTCGAAAATATTGGGAAACGTGCCCAGCTTCCACTAAAGCACGGCGATCTAAAGATATATTTCTTGGATACCCTCGACGAAAAGCAGATCAAAACATTCATAGCTAAATTCATAAAACGGACGGACGCTAAACTAAAACAGAATGTGGCGACGATTTATCGATATTTGGTTGGTGTATACGACATTTCCGACCTAATTAAGCGGCCGCTTTTGCTCTACATTATTATGTACATGATTGAGCACGATATAATTGACGTCAACAATGCGAAGCCGCTCGGTGGAGCGGCTGAAATTTACACACTATATATTGAAAGCTGCACCGCGAGGGAGTACGACAAAGGCGTCGCACGAAGTGTCTTTTCAAAGGAAGAGCGAAGAAGGATTTGCCAATATCTTGCGCTGCTAATGGTACGATCAAACTCGTTGCGCATTTCTTGGTCTGAGATGTTGGGCTATATCATCAAAGAGGCTTCTTCCGATCTGCTGTTAGCTAAGAAAATGGGAGCTCTGCCCGTAGAAGAAATGTCCGCCGATATTCGCGTTTGCTCCTTTTTGAAATTCGACGAACAGGACGTGCTGCGCTTCGCCCACAAGTCGTTTATGGAGTTCTTCGTCGCTCAATACCTTTATGAACGCATGCAAGACTTTCGGGAAAAAGTGATCTCTTTAGAATTGCTACGATCGCCTCTGTCGAAGGAGATACTTTTCTTTCTTTCAGAATTTGTAAAGTTAAATTCAGTTTTCGGCGACAGATTATGTAATGACCGTTTGTTGCACACTACTAAGCCTCCGACCCACATTAACCAGGAGCAATTAAATATCATTCGCCGGAATCTATTCGCCGTGAATTTGATTTCCAATTTTGAGAAACGCGCGCTCTCCCTCTCCAAGTTGATCGTCGGCTCGTTGGGTTTCGCAGATGCCGAAGTCAACTCGCTTTCGCTAAAAGACGGTGAATTCTTCGACCTGTCAATGACGAGATTTCGCGTGAATTCCGCAGAATTTCAGGGCTGCAAGATTGAAAGAGTGGAATTCTCCGACTGGATCGCCGTGGAACTTAAGTTGTCTTGTCCGAGACTAGATTTGCGCCTGTTGGGCGCGGACATTGGTACGCTCGTGGTTTTTGGAGGCTCTGGGGCGCTCAATTTGCAGGCTTCGAAGATTGCTCGACTAGATTTGAAACAGGACAACAAAACTAAGCTGCTCATAAAGTCTTCAACGCTCGGAGTGATTAATTTCGATGCCCCCAATGAAATTGTTGATTTTTTATCGTGTGAAATCGAATCTTTGCGCACATTGAACGTAGACAATTGGCATGGTCTCATTCAAACCGCACAGCGGCTTGTATTTCGAAATTGCACAGGACCGATTTTGAATACCCTACACCTCGGAAAAATTGATAAAGAGTTTTTTGATGGGCTCAAGCAATTCTCGACCCAGGATAGGTTAGGACTCTTCTTTCTCGACGCAGACCTGTGGCAGCAGATTTATCCGAACGAAGCAAACGGAGTGGCGATTAGTAGGGGCTTTGTCTTCGTCCGGGCCGGCTCCGCATCTGAGCTAATGCGCATATTGGAAGGTGAAGATGGACAAATTAAAGAGCGATTAGTGTCAAGACTGCAACCATTGCTGCATTTGGTATCAGGAACGTCCGACGGAAAATTGCATTAGATCAATGGGGCTAGTCGCTATGAACTCGAAGTTACTTGCCCGCATGAGTAAAGCGACATACGGGTCATTCTTTGGGGATAGAACCCTAGTGTCGCTTCGTCTAAACGCTTCAATTTACGTGTTATGCGCTTCGGTGGACATGAACCCTCTGAATTTCGCAAAGTGGCGCTAGGGTAGTCGGCGGGCTGGAACTCTCAGCGCTCGCGAAGCAAGCGGCGGGTCGCTCATCCCGGCTAAACTTTCTGGAGACCTACGTGCGGCGCGTTACGGAGTTCACCCTGAATTGAGTTGGCGCAATGTCGCCTTAGCTGTCGGATGGCGGATTAAGCTCTGTTCGTCCATCTTATATACCAACCCAACAAGCGTAGACTCCGAGGAAACAATGAAACTTCCCCGCAGAAGCTTCCTATACTTGGCGGCTGGCGCCGCCGCGCTCCCGGTATTGCCGCGTATCGCGGGCGCCCAAACCTACCCCTCCCGCCCGGTCCAAATGATCGTCAGCTTCCCGGCCGGCAGCGCGCCCGACATTATCGCACGCCTCGCCGCGCAGTGGCTTTCGGACAAGCTCGGCCAGAATTTCATTATCGAGAACCGGCCGGGTGCCGGCAGCAATATCGGCACCGAGCTTGTGGTGAAGGCTGTGCCGGATGGCTACACGATCATGTGCGACGTGTTGACCAACGTGCTCAACACCGCGCTCTATCAACATCTCAGTTTCGATTTCATGCGCGACATCGCCCCGGTCGCGCCGGTGGCGAACGCGCCGTATGTCATCCTGGTGACGAATTCCTTGCCGGCCAGCACCGTTCCGGAGTTCATCGCCTATGCCAAGGCTAATCCGGGCAAGATCAACATGGCGTCGGGCGGTATCGGCACCTCGTCGCACATTTTCGGCGTGCTGTTCATGACCATGGCCGGCATCGACATGGTGCATGTGCCGTATCGCACCAATTACATGTCCGACCTGATCGGCGGCCAGGTCCAGGCCGTGATCAATCCGATTCCGCAATCCATGGAGTTCGTCAAAGGCGGCAAGGTGCGCGCGCTCGCGGTCACCACCAAGACGCGGCTCGCCGCGCTGCCCGATCTGCCGACCGCGGCCGAATTCGTGCCGGGCTACGAGGCGCTCGGCTGGTACGGCATCGGCGCGCCGAAGGCCACGCCCGCCGACATCGTCGGCAAGCTCAACGGCGCGCTCAACGCCGCGCTTGCCGAGCCCGCGGCCAAGGCGCGGCTCGCCGATCTGGGCGTCGAGCCGATGCGGATGACGCCGGCGCAATTCGCGCAGTTCATCACCGACGAAGACAAGAAATGGGGCAAGGTGATCCGCGACGCCGGCATCAAGCTGGATTGAGCGCCTATGTCGAGACGCCGCCGTGCCATAATGCCCATGGCAAGGATCGGCTGATTTTTCGCGCCGACCCGGATTGAGAACGCCCTGCCTCGAACCGCGTTGACCAAGCCCGCCACAACCGGCAACATCCGGAACTCAAGAAGCATTCATTGCTCATATCCAGGGAGGAAAACAAAAATGCGTCGAATTTCGACTTTGCTGGCGGCCGGTCTCTTCGCCGGTGCACTCGGACTGCACACCCCCGCGCAGGCGGCGGCCGACATGTCGCTGACGCGGCTCGATTGCGGCACGCCGCAGGCGCCGACGGCGGTCAACGAGCGCTTTTCGGACACCTATTCCTATGGCGACCTGAAACTTCAGTTCGTTTACAGCTGCTATCTCATCAAGCATGGCGACCAATACCTATTGTGGGATACCGGTCATTCCATGACCGCTCCCAACGTGGCGCCGAAGGTGAGCATCGTCGACCAGATCGCTCAGCTCGGCGTCAAGCCCGAGCAGATCAACTTCGTCGGCATCAGCCATTATCACGCCGATCACACCGGCCAGGTCGCCTCGTTTCCGAAAGCCACCTTGCTGATCGGCAAGGGCGACTGGGATGCGATCACCGCGCCAAAACCGGCCGCCGGCGTGAATTTCGGACCGTTCGAAGGTTGGATCAAAGGCGACAACAAGGTCGAGCCCCAGCCGGTCGACAAGGATGTGTTCGGCGACGGCAGCGTCATCATGCTGTACACGCCGGGGCACACGCCGGGCCACCACAGCCTCCTGGTCAAGCTGCCGCAGACCGGCAATGTGCTGATCTCGGGCGACGCCGTGCACTTCCGCGAAAATTTTGACACCGATGGCGTGCCGGCGTTCAACTTCGATCGCGCCGAGACGCTGGCCTCGATCAGCCGCATGAAGAAGATCGTGGAAAATTTCAAGGCGAACTTGATCATCCAGCACGACGCCCGCGACGTCGGAAAATTGCCGGCGTTCCCGGCTGGAGCGAAATAATCGCCCGTTCGTAGGGCGGATTAGCGAAGCGTAATCCGCCGTTTGGCGCGGCCCACGGCGGGTTACGCCTTCGGCTAACCCGCCCTACTAACTCCTCGCTTCAGCGCGCCGGGGTTCTGCAAAGAATCCGGTACACGTGCCGGCCTTCGAGAACGATTTCGTCGCGCTGGTTGATCAAGCGGACTTTGATCGCAAGCTTGCCCCATTCCATGCCCGGCCGATGCTCGGTGCCTTCGACTTCGAACTGCGGCTGCAGCGTGTCGTCCTTGAACACCGGCTTGCGAAAAGATGCCTGCTGGTCCAGGAACGCGATCATCGACGCTTCAAGCCGTTCGGCAAGCGGCGCGGCGCCGAGCGCGGTGAGCGCCATGAGGTGCAGGCCGTGGACGATCGGCCGGCCGAACCGCGTGGTCTTGGCGTATTCATCGTCGTAGTGCAGCGGATGGGCGTCGCCGGTGAGCGCGGCGAAGCCAAGGACGTCCGCCTCGGTGATTGTTCGCGGCGGGCTTGAGAATGTTTGGCCCTTGCTGAAATCTTCGAGATAGAGCTGCGTGGTCTCGTCCGCCATTGCACGCTCCCGTTTTGCCGGCGCCGGCTCTCGCTCAAGCCCGTAACGCCCTTACACTTGACCGCTTCGAGTGTGCTAGCTTAGCGCCACGATGCTTTGTCTTTAAGACCGCGCGGGGGCGGCATGAGACGGCAGCCTAAAGGCGGCAAGAAAACCAAGACGCGACAGCGCAAGTCGGCAACGTCAAGGCGCCGCAACGGACCGGTGGCGGCGCGCCGTCGCGGCACCGCGAGCGCCCGCCAGAAAGCCGAGATCGCACGCCTCACCCGCGAGCTCGACGCGGCCTCGCAGCAGCAGGCCGCCACCGCCGAGGTACTGCAAATCATCAGCGGCTCGCCGGGCGATCTGCAGCCGGCCTTCGGCAAGATGCTGGCGCATGCCGCGCGCATCTGCGACGCCAAATACGGCAACGTGTTTCGGCTCGACGGCGACACGCTGCACCTTGTGGCGTCGCACAACACGCCGGCCGCCTTGATCGAGGCCCGCCGGCGCGTCCGTCTCAATCCAAAGCTGCCGTTCGGCCGCATGGTCGCGACCAAGGCGGCGGTCCAAGTCGCCGACATCATGGCGGAAGAAGCCTATACCGTGCAGCGCGATCCGCGCCTCGTCGCGCCGGTCGAAATCGGCGGCGCGCGCACGGTGCTGGTGGTGCCGCTCCTGAAAGAAGGCGAAGTGATCGGCGCCTTCAGCCTTTATCGCCAGGAAGTCCGCCCCTTTTCCGACAAGCAGATCGAACTGCTATCGAGCTTCGCCGCCCAGGCCGCGATCGCGGTGGAAAATAGCCGGCTGCTCAACGAATTGCGCCAGCGCACCGACGAGCTCGGCCGCTCGATCGCCGAACTGCAGCGCGAACGCAACAACAAGCTCATGAACATGGAAGCGATGGCGGCTTCGATCGGCCACGAGGTGCGCCAGCCGCTGGCCGGCATCGCCTCGAACGGCGGCGCGGCGTTGCGATTTCTCGGCCACGCGCCGCCGAACCTCGAAGAGACCCGATCGGCTCTGAACCGGATGATCAGCGACGCCCATCGCGCCAGCCAGGTGTTCGACAATATTCGCGGCTTGTTCGGCAAGGCCAACCAGGTGCGAGAGCCGATCGACGTGAAGGAGCTCGTGCTTGGCGTGCTCCAAGCCTTGGGCGAGGAACTAAAGGATCACGCTATTACAGCGCAAGCCGAACTGACGGCAGAAGTGCCACTGGTCATGGGCCACAAGGGTCAATTGCAGGAGGTTTTCATCAATCTGGTCCGCAATGCGATCGAGGCCATGGACGCGCTCAAGGACGGTCGGCGCCTCCTGCACGTGAGGTTCGCACGTGACGGCGACGGCAAGGTTGTGGTCGAGGTCGAGGATTGCGGGCCGGGAATCGAGCCCGGACGGCGGGAAGATATCTTCGAAGCATTCATTACGACGAAGCCCCATGGCATGGGGCTCGGACTGGCCATCTGCCGCATGATTGTCGAGCGCCATGACGGCAAGCTTGGGGTCGCACCGGCGCGCCCGAGCGGCTCCGTTTTTTCGGTCGTGTTGCCCGGCGCGGCGAGCTAACTCTTCAAGCCGGCGGCGCGGGCGACCTCGGACCAGCGGGTGTATTCGCTGCGGATGAAAGCTGCGAATTCGTCCGGGTTGGCGTCGAGCGGCTCGTAGCCTTGTTTCGCCAGCAAGTCGACGGCCTCCGGCGCGTGCATGGCCTTGCGGGCGGCGTCGTTGAGTTTGTCCACCACCGGTCGCGGCGTGCCGGCCGGCGCCAGCAGGCCGAGCCACAAGCTGGTGTCGAAATCGGGCATGCCGGATTCCGCCATGGTCGGCACGCCGGGCAGCGCCGCGGAACGCTTGTTCGAGCAGACCGCGAGCGCAATGAGCTGACCGGCGGCGATCTGGCCGAGCGCCGACGAGGCGATGTTGAAGGTCAGATTGATGCGGCCGGCGACCAGATCCTGGATCACCTGCGGGCTGCCGGGATACGGCACGTGGGTGAGCTTGATGCCGGCGCGCTGCGCGAACATTTCCGCGCACAGATGCGGCAGGCTGCCGTTGCCGACCGAGCCGAACAGCAATTGGCCGGGCTTTTGCTTGGCGAGCCCGATCAGCTCGGCGACGCTCTTCACCCCGAGGTCGGGATTGACGGCAAGCACGAAGGTGCCGCGGGCGAGCGGCGACACCGCGGCAAAATCGCTGCGCACGTCGATGGTCACGTCGGGATTGGCGATCTGATAGGTGAGCGTCGACAGCGCCGGGATGAACAGCGTGTAGCCGTCATTGGCTGCGCGGGTGACGTATTGGGCGGCGATGGTGGATCCGGCGCCCGGCTTGTTTTCGACCACGAACTGCTGGCCGAGCACCGGCTCGGCGTATTTGGCGAAGATGCGGCCGATGACATCGGACGCCGCACCGGGCGTAAAACCGATGAGGAGATGGATCGAACGCGACGGATAGCTTTGCGCCACAGCGATACGGGGAACGAGAGGGAACGCCGCGGCGCCTGCGGTCAGTTGCAGAAATTGTCTGCGGCGTAGAGTCATTTTGCTTGTTCTCCCATTGGGTGTCGCGTCACCGGATCGATCATTCCGGCTTGATGCCGGCCGCCTTGACGACGGGCCACCACTTTTCGATTTCGGCTTTTTGATAGGCCGCGAGCGCCGCAGGCGTCTGCTGCTCGGGCAGCGGAATCTCAAAGCCCTGGGCTTCGAGCTTCTGCCGCACACTCGGATCGGCCAAGGTTTTCATAGCCGCGGCATTGAGCTTGTCGATGACGTCTTTCGGCGTGCCGCGCGGGGCGAAGATGGCCGCCCACAGCGCGAAGTAAAAGCCGGGTAAACCGGCCTCGTCCATGGTCGGAATGTCCGGCGCGATGCCCATATGGCCATGGGTGGTGACCCCGAACACCTTGACGTTGCCGGAGCGCACCTGCGGCAAGGCCGCCGCGATGCTGATGAACATCGCGTCGGTATGGCCGGCGATGACGTCCTGCATGGCCGGCGCCGCGCCGCGATACGCGACGATGCCGAATTGCGTCGCGGTGTCGGTGCGCAGCAGCCGGCCGAGCAGATCGGGCGGGCTGCCCACACCGGCAGTGCCCATCGACGCCTTGTCGGGATTGGCCTTGAGCCAGGCGATGAACTCTTTGAGATTGGTGGATGGATTATCCTTTTTCGCGATCAGCACCATTGGCGCCGCCGGCAGCAGCACCACTGGCACGAAATCCGTCACCACGTCGTAGTCGAGCTTGTAGATCGCCGCGTTGGTAACCGATGTGTTCCAGTTGGCGCAAACCAGCGTATAGCCATCGGGCGCCGCGCGGGCGACACGGCCGGTGCCGATCGTGCCGTCGGCGCCGCTGGCGTTATCGATGACGATGCTCTGTCCCAGCGAAGCCTGCATGCCTTCGGCCATGACGCGGCCGAGGATGTCGCTCAGCGCGCCGGGCGCGAACGGCACCACCATGGTAATGCGCCGCGACGGATAGCCGTCCGCGACAGAAAGACGCGACAGCGCCGGCAGCGCGAGCGCGCCGGCGGCGAGATGCAGAAATCCTCTGCGGCGAAGGCGCAATGGCATTCTCCCGGGCGGTTCGCGCTTTTTGCGCGTCACGGCGTGACGTGCACGCGGTCGCCCTTCGGATTGAAGCTGGCGCCAAGCTTTTTGCTTCGCTCGCCAAGATTAGCGAGCGTTTCGGCCTCGTCGTCAAGACGGCAGAAGAACGTCTCTTCGACGTCGTTGTTGCGCACCAGACGGAAATTGCAGTCCGTCACCGCGCCGCGCTCGTGGGTCAATTCCACCAAGAGACCGATCCAGCCCGCGTGCCGCCGCCCGAGATGGCCGGTCGAGAAGGTGAGATTGCACAGGCCGTAGAAGATCGGCTTGCCCTTATACATCGCGACCGGCAATGGATAATGCGGTCCGTGACCGACGACGATGTCGGCGCCGGCATCGATCGCTGCGCGGGCAATGTCGGTCATGTATTGCAGCGGATCGCGGCCAAGCCCCCAGTGACAGGAGGCGACGACGATGTCGACCTGCGGCCGCAACGCTGAAATGTCGGCGCGGAATTCATCCAGATAGTGCTTGTCCGCCCAGGTCACGATCACCGGCGGCACGCCGGGCCGGTTCGGTGGCGGCACGCCCGGCGCAACGCGGCTCGTGGGCACGTGATAAGCGGTATGGCCGAGAATGACCGCGATGCCGGGCGAATCGGCATGGGCCTCGTGATCGGTCGGCCAATAGACCGAGCTTCGTTGCACGGCGCCGATGCGCAAGCCGTTGCGGGCGACGATCACCGGCGAGCGCGCCGCGGCGAGATTGGGCCCGGCGCCGGTATGGGGAATGCCGAGCTGGTCGAGGCGAGCGATCGAGGCAGCGATATTGTCGGCGCCGTAATTGACGTTGTTGGCGATGCCGACGGCGTGGATGCCGGAGAGCCGCAGCGCCTCGCCGCCGATCTGCGGATCGGCGAAAAAGCCTTCGGTGGCGTGCGACCGCTGTGGCGGCAGATGCAGGCAGCATTCCAGATTGCCGAATACCACGTCGGCCTCGTGCAACGCGGCGGTGACGTGCCGAAACGGCACGGCGGCATCGGCGACGTTCATGAGATTGACGTCTCCGGTCAGAATCAGCTTGCCGGTCATGGACGGTGTCTCGCGGGATTATTTTTTACAGGGCGACTCCGACCGCAGGAGACATAGCGTCTCCGGGCTGATCGTCGTCTGCGATTGCTTCTCGTAGGCAATGGCCTCGGCGCGCAGCGCGGCCGCCAGCGTCTTGGCATCGACATGGGCGCCCGCGGCCGCAACGGTGTACGCGAGCTCATTGGTGAACTCGCTGCCGCCGCCGTCCTGGACCACGACGAATTGCGTCGTCGAGAGCGGGATGATGGTGGTGTCGAAGCGGGCGCCGCTCGGCAGCATCGGCAGTCCGCCGATGGTGGTCTTGGATACGTCAGCCGGCGCCGGCGCGGCACTGCCGCCGCCGTCGGTGCCCTCGGGATACGTCACCATCCAGCGTTGCGACGCGGCGTCGTAAAAATATTTGGTCTGTGGGATCGGGGCCGCATGGCCGTTGGGTTCGTCGGTGATCGTGCTCTGCGGCGAATTGACGACGTAGAGCGACACGCCCCCTGGCGAACCGACCTGCACGGTCTCGACCGTGACGCCGCCCGGAAAACGCGCGTCGTCGTTGGCCGTCGTTACCGTTATTCGCAACGCACTCAGGTGCCAAAAGGAGAAACGATACTTTGCATCCACATACCGGCTCATCGGGTGGTGGACCATCGGGGCGAGCTCTACGTCCGCGGCGCGCACAAAAACCGCGGACGCAGCGATGGCAATCGCGACAATGACGGAAGCAACGATGCGGCCGATGACGGTCATGGCGCCAGTATCACCGGAATCGGAGTTCCTTGAAACAGGTCTTTGGCCGGCTCGAACAGTGTCCTAGCTCACCGCCGAGCGCCACGCGCCGACTGCCGGCACCGGCAATCCCAAATTCTCACGCAATGTGACGCCGGAAAAATCTTTCCGAAACAGGCCACGTCGTTGTAGCTCCGGCACGACGAAGCGCACGAAATCCTCGTAGGCGCCCGGCACGTGGGTGGCGGAGAGGACGAAGCCGTCGCAGGCGGGCGCGGTGAACCACTGCTCGAGCCGGTCGGCGACCTCCTTCGGGCCGCCGACGATGGCGTTGTGCACGCGGCCGCGGCCGCTAATCCGGATGAAGTCGCGCACTGTCGGATTTTTGGTGCCGCTGGCGGCAAGCACGCGGTCGCGGATGCCTTGCAGGCCGGACATTTCCGCCAACTCGTCCGCGGTGAACGGCTCGTCCATGCCCTTTCTCGCGAAATCGAAATTGAGCGCTTCCGAGAGCAGCGACAGCGCGTCGATCTCGAGCGGCAGCTTTGCGATCTCCGCCCATTTGTCTTCGGCTTCCGCCTTGGTGGCCGCGGCCACCGTGTTGACGAGGTGGGTGATCTTGATCGCGTCGGGATCGCGGCCGGAGCGCGCCACCTCCGCCTTGAACTCCGCATAGTCGCGCTGGCCGGTTTCGATGCTCGGATAAACGACAAAGATTACCTCGCCCCAGCGCGCGCCAAAAGCCTTGCCGCGCCCGCTCGATCCGGCCTGGATGATGACCGGGTGACCTTGCGCCGAGCGCGGCACCGTAAACGGCCCGCGCGAGCGAAAGTAGCGGCCCTCATAATCGAGGCGGTGAACTTTTTCGGGTTTTGCGAACAAGCCGGTCGCCTTGTCCTGGACGATGGCGTCGTCCTCCCAGGCGTCCCAATGGCCGAGCACGATCTCCATGAACTCGTCGGCGCGGTCGTAGCGCAAATCGTGCGCCACCGCCTCGTCGCGGCCCATGTTCTGCGCTTCGCCGTCGTTGAGCGAGGTCACCACGTTCCAGGCGGCGCGGCCGTGCGTCATCAGATCGAGGGTCGCGAACACCCGCGCCACATGGAACGGCTCGTAGTAGCTGGTCGAATACGTCGCGCCCAGCCCGAGCCGTTCCGTCGCCATGCCCATCACCGTGAGCACGGTGACCGCGTCGAGTTTCACGCAGCGAATGCCATGTTCGACAGTGTGCGCGTGATTGCGGCCATACATGTCAGGCATCGACAGCCGGTCGTCGAAAAAACCGAGATGAAATTTTCCTTCCTCCAACACGCGGCCGATGTGCCGGTAAAAATCCGGCGACCAAGAGTCGGTGCGCGATTGCGGATGGCGCCAGGAGCTGGCGAGATTGGTGCAGTTCTGCGCCTGCAGGAAGCCGACCAAGATCATTTGGCGCATCGGCGGGGTCCGTCACTCACGATGCCCGAGCAGCTGGGCTCTTCCTCCCCCTGCAAGGGGGAGGATAGGTGGGAGTCCGCGGCCTCGACGGATGTTCAAACGTGAAGAGACAGCGCGCAGCCGGTGAGGCCGGTGCGATGCCCATTATACCAGTTGCCGGCCCGCGACCCCCACCCTGCCCTCCCCCTTTCAGGGGGAGGAACAATGACGAGGCCTTTACCGCGTGTCGATGGAAACCCGCTTGATGGGCTGGGTCGGCGCCGGCTGCACGAAGCCGTCGGCGCCGGTGGCTTGCGCCAGCGCGTCGCGGTCGAGCGCTTCGTCGTGCTTATAGACGTCGTCGCGGAATTCGATCGCGCCGTCGCGCGTCACCCAGCCGGTGAGATAGACCCAGGCGACCGGCATTTTGTGCGGCAGGTTGACGATCTTGGTCTGGCCGGCGGCGATGCCGGCGTCGATCGCTGCGCGATTCCAGCCCGGCACGTCTTCGAGAATCCAGGCGGCGAGGTCGCGCACATTGTCGACGCGGGTGCAGCCGTGGGAGTCGAAGCGGTAGTCGTCGGCGAACAGCTTTCGCGTATCGGTGTCGTGCATGTAGACCGAGTACGGATTCGGCATGTCGATCTTGAGATTGCCCAGCGCATTCCAGGCGCCGGCATCCTGCCGCACGGTGAAATTGGGCGAGCGGTCGGACGCCCAGTCGACCGATGACGGACTGATCTCCTGATCGCCGCCGCCGAGCAGCCGCATATGCATGCGGCTCAGATAGCTCGGATCCCGGCGCATATGGGCGATGATCTCGTTCTTGGTGATCGACAGCGGCACCGTCCAGGTCGGATTGAGATCGACCGCGGTGATGGAAGCGGTCAGGGTCGGCGACGGCTTGTCGATCTTGCCGACGATGACGCGATAGCGGCGCTCGACCTTGCCGTTGGCGATGGCCTCGACGAAAGCGGCCGGGATGTTCACCACGACGTAGCGCTCGGCGAAGATGAAATCCATGCCGAGGAGCCGCTCCAGCGAAGCTTCGAGCTGCTTGATGCGGGCGCCGACCGGCACGTTGAGCGCTTTCAAGGTTTGCGCGCCGACTGTTCCCGTAGCATCCAGCCCGTGGCGCAATTGGAAATGCTTGACGCCCTCGACCACGCTCGCGTCATAGGCCTCGCCGGCTTCCTGCGCGACGGCCATGTCGTCGGAGATGACAAGGCGCTGGCGCAACAGCGCGACGTAAGGGCCGCTCGCACCCGGCTCGAGTTTTGCATCGGCCGGCAGCATCGGCCAGCCGCCGCGAACCTGGATGTCCGAATAGAACAGCAGCGCTTCCTTGATGCGCTGGAAGGTGCCCTCGTCGAACACCGGGTCCGACGACAGCGCCAGCGCGGCGGCCGAGCGCGATTCCGGCGTACTCGCCGGCTTGACCGCGGCCAGCGGCGGTTTTGCCGCGACCGGCGGTTTGGCCGCAACGGGGGGCTTGGGCGGCGTGCCAACGCCCTGCGCCAGCGCGGAACCCGCGGCAAGCGCCACAATAACCCCGGCAATCGAAATGGTGCGCATCAATCCGCCTCCCCAGCCCCGCTACCCTATTGGTATGGCGGGATTTCGACCAGTCGCCGATCCGAGTTCTGTCGCTTGGGCGACTCGATCGGTTCGAAGTCATTCCATCACTTGCACAAAACGGAGTATATTGGCCTCATGACAAAGCTCCTCGATCAAGCGCTTGAGGCCGTGCGCGAGCTTCCGCCGGACGTGCAGGACGACATCGCACGTATCGTCCTCGAACTTGCCGGCGGCGGCGACGCGCAGCCTGTGCCGCTATCGGACGACGAGCGCGCGGCCATTGCCAATTCCAAAGCCGCGGCGGCACGTGGCGAGTTCGCCTCCGACGAACAGGTCCGCTCCGTCTGGGCCAAGCACGACCTGTGAAGATTCGCTACACTGCCCCGGCATTTGCCGATCTCAGCCTGATTCTCGACTACATTGCCGAGCATTCGCCGCAAGGCGCCAATCGGGTCCAGGCGCGCATACAAGGTGTTATCGAACTTCTCACAAGTCATCCACATATCGGCGTTCGCACCGAGGATCCGGCCATTCGTCGTCTAACGACGCTGCCCTATCCGTACCTCGTCTTTTATGAAGTCACCGAGACTGAAATCGTTGTCCACGCCGTCCGTCACGCCGCGCGCGATCCTTCGGACATGCCAGGAAGTTCGACTCGCTGACCCGCGGAGGCCAAAAACTCACCCCTGCGGCTGCGGCTCCAGCGGGCCGGGCTCGGGGCGCGGGCGGTTGCGGCCGGCGCCGGCGGTCGGCACGGTGGAGTTGCGCGGCGTGGTCGGCTCGATGATCGATTCGCGGTTCGGCCGCTTGCCGAGCAGCAGATCCTTGATCTCGTCGCCGGAGAGCGTCTCGAATTCGAGCAGCCCCTTGGCCAAGGTCTCCAGATCGCCGCGCTTCTCGGTGAGAATCTGCTGCGCCTCGGAATAGCCGGCTTCGACCAGGCGGCGGATTTCGGCATCGATCTTCTGCACGGTGGCTTCCGAGATGCTTTGCTGGCGCGACACCGAATAGCCGAGGAAGACTTCTTCCTGGTTTTCCCCGTAAGCAACGGTGCCGAGCGCGTCCGACAGGCCCCAGCGCGTCACCATCATGCGCGCCAGCTTGGTCGCCTGCTCGATGTCCGACGCCGCGCCCGAAGTCACGCGCTCGCGGCCGAACACCAGTTCCTCGGCGACGCGGCCGCCCATCATGATGGCGAGCCGCGACGTCATCTGCTCGAGCGACATCGACAGCTTGTCGCGCTCCGGCAATTGCATGACCATGCCGAGGGCGCGGCCGCGCGGGATGATGGTCGCCTTGTGCACCGGATCGGTCGCCTTGACGTTGAGCGCGACGATGGCGTGGCCGCCCTCGTGGTAGGCGGTGAGCAGCTTTTCCTCGTCGGTCATCACCAGCGACTTGCGCTCGGCGCCCATCATCACCTTGTCCTTGGAATCCTCGAACTCGGCCTGGGTCACCATGCGCTTGTTGCGCCGCGCCGCCATCAGCGCCGCCTCGTTGATGAGATTGGCGAGGTCGGCGCCGGAGAAGCCGGGCGTGCCGCGGGCGATGGTCTTCAGATTGACGTCGGGCGCCAGCGGCACCTTGCGCACGTGAACTTTCAAGATTTGCTCGCGGCCGACCACGTCGGGATTCGGCACCACCACCTGGCGGTCGAAACGGCCGGGCCGCAGCAGCGCCGGATCGAGCACGTCGGGCCGGTTGGTCGCGGCGATGAGAATGATGCCTTCGTTGGCTTCAAAGCCGTCCATCTCGACTAGCAATTGGTTGAGCGTCTGCTCGCGCTCGTCATTGCCGCCGCCGAGGCCGGCGCCGCGATGGCGGCCGACGGCGTCGATCTCGTCGATGAAGATGATGCAGGGCGCGTTCTTCTTGGCCTGCTCGAACATGTCGCGCACGCGCGAGGCGCCGACGCCGACGAACATCTCGACGAAGTCGGAGCCGGAAATGGTGAAGAACGGCACATTGGCTTCGCCGGCGACCGCGCGCGCGATCAGCGTCTTGCCGGTGCCGGGCGGACCGACCAGAAGCACGCCGCGCGGAATCTTGCCGCCAAGCCGCTGGAATTTTCCGGGATCGCGCAAGAATTCGACGATCTCCTGCAAATCCTGCTTGGCCTCGTCGACGCCGGCGACGTCCTCGAAGGTGACGCGGCCATGGGCCTCGGTGAGGAGCTTTGCCCGCGACTTGCCGAAGCCGAGCGCCTTGCCGCCGGCGCCCTGCATCTGCCGGGACAGGAAGATCCACACGCCGATCAGCGCCACGAACGGCAGCCATGAGATCAGAAGCCCGACGAACCACGGCACATTCTCGGTCTGCGGTCGCGCCGTGATCGCGACGCCCTTGTTGTAGAGGCGCTGGATCAGGGTCGGATCGCTCGGCGCATAGGTCTGGAAGGTGCGGTTGTCGGTGAAGGTGCCGTGGATTTCCGGGCCCTGGATCAGTACATCCTTGACGCGGCCGGTATCGACGTCGGTGAGCAGCTCGGAGAATGAAATGTCTTGCGACGCCGGGCGCTGGCCGGGACTCTGAAATAACGTGAACAGCGCCAGCAACAGGAGGACGATGATCACCCAAAGGGCGAAATTGCGCAGATTGGCGTTCATCTTTAGTCCTTGACCCGCGAATCCGCGGCACCGGAGCATACTACGTGCCCGCAAATCGTGGCGGCTTCACGTTCCCGATATTCCAGGCAATGTAGGGTTCGACCTGCCCCCTGCCAAGAACCCGAGAATGGCCAATCGGCCGATTATAGGCCTATTTCGTAAAGCGGCTCTTGCCATGTCGGCGCATGGCTAACCTGCGCCGCGCGGGTGCGCGTTCGACCGTCAGATGGTCACGGTCAAGCGTAATAAGCGCTCCCGCAAGGGTCCGGCGCAGGCGGGAGCGCGCCTGGCGCAACGCTTCATAAAGGCTTTCGAGCTTGGCGAGCTCGACCGGGCCCTCGTCCCCGGTATGGGCGACCGCTGCGCCGAGGAGGCGCAAGCCCACTTCGGCAGGCAGGCCGGCGAACGCCGCGGTCGCGAACGCAATCGGGCCATGCTGCGGCCACGGCAGCGGCGCCAGCGCCGAGCGCGCGGCCTGCACCGCCACTTGGATGGTCGATTCGGCGCGCCGCAGCCGCGCCGCAAGCCGCGCCAGGCCACGCGCGTCGAGGCCCTCACGCGCCAGCGCCGGCATCAAGCTGCGCAGCCGCGCGCGGGTAAAACGCGGATCGCGATTGCTCGGGTCTTCGGCATAGGCGATACCCGCCGCCTCCAAGGTCGCGATGAGCCGCGCCTTGGGAATGTGAAGCAACGGACGCACCAGAAAAATCTCGCGCACGCCATTGAGCGGCAGCGGCGCCGCATGCGCCATGCCGGTAAGCCCGAACAGCCCGCTGCCGCGGGCCAGGCGAAACAACACGGTCTCGGCCTGATCGTCGAGAGTGTGCGCGGTGAGGACATGGGCAAAGCGCGCGCGCGTGGCGATTTGGGCGAGCAACGCATAGCGCGCGTTGCGCGCCGCCTCCTGCAGGCCGGTTCGCGGTTTTCGGCCGCGCCAGCGCAGCATGCGGTGTGGCACGCCGAGGCGGCGCGCGAGCTTTTTCACCATGGCGGCTTCGCGCGCCGCTTCAGGCCGCAAGCCGTGATCGATGGTGACGGCGATGAGCTTTGGCGCGCGCTTGAGCCGCTTCGCCCAGCGCGCCGCCAGCACCAGCAGCGCTGTGGAATCTGGGCCGCCCGACACCGCGAGCACCAGACCGGGCAAATCTTCGAGACCACGAAACAGCGCGTTCGCTTCGCCGTCGGCAACCGCAGCGTCAGCAGTGGGCACGCTTCTGTTCCCGGTCGACGCCTTGCTTCACGCTCACCGAGGCGCGCGGATATTTGCGCAACACCTCGCCCAGCGAAGCGCAGGCCGCTTCCTTTTCGCCAAGCGCCGCAAGCGACATGCCGAGGCGCAGCAACGCATCCGGCGCCCGCGCGGTGGTGTCGTATTTCGTCGACACGGCGAGGAAGGCTTCCGCGGCATCGCGATAGTGCTGGCTCTGAAACAACGCCTCGCCCATCCAGTATTGCGCCTCGGGCGCCAAGCGATCGCTTGGATATTGGCGCAAGAAATTCGCGAACTCATCCGCGGCAGGACCATAGTCCTTGTGCTGAAGGTAACCGTAAGCGAGATCGAACTCGTCCTTGGGCGAATTGCCCGGCGGCAGCGTCGCCTGCGTGGCGCCGGTGCCGCTCGGATTGCTCGGTGGCGGCGGCGGCAATGCCCCGCCCGGCGCGGCACCGCCCGGCGGCGGTTGCGGCACGGAGGCGCTGGACAGATCGAGCGGCGCGCCGGGCTGGCGCGGACCGCTTCCGCCGGGTGGCACATTGGTAACCGGCGGCGGAGGTTCGGTCGCTGCCGTGCTGGTGCCGAGCGGACGTGGCACGCCGGGCGCAGCCGGATTGAGCGCCGGATTAAATGCATCGCCACGACCGCTCCGTCCTGGCGGCGGAGGCGGTGGCTCCGGTTCGATAGGCGCCGGCGGCGGCGCTGTGGCGATGACGGGCGCGGGCGGAGCCGCGGCAGGCGGTGGCGTATATTGTGCGCCCGGGCGTGGTGGCGGCTGCGACGCGGGCGGCCGGGCGCCGGTCTGGGTCCCGTCCTGCAGGGCGCGCAGCTGCTGCTCGAGCTGCTGATTGCGGTATTGCAACTGCTCGACCGTGCCGGTGAGCTCGCGCAGCGCCGCTTCGAGGCGGTCGATGCGGGTCAAAAGGTCGGCTTGGGACATTTGCGCGCGAGCGGCACCGCCCCACAGCGCACAAAGGAGTGCGGCCACGACAAAGGAAATGAAGCGGTTCATCGACATTTCGCTGGATCAACGCCGCCTAACATAGCGCAACGTGCGACCAAATTGTGACTGTCTGCCGCATTCGGCCGTATCATTCCGCGGGCTGAATGCGCGGATGCTTGCGCGCGGCGAGCCATTCCTCGAAGCGCTGGATCACCACGAACAGCGACGGCACGAACAGGACGGCAAGGCAGGTCGAGGCGATCATGCCGGAGAACACGGTGATGCCGATCGATTTGCGCGCGCTCGCCCCCGCACCGCTGGCGACCACCAGCGGCGCGACGCCGAGGATGAAGGCAAACGACGTCATCAGGATCGGCCGGAACCGGGCACGGGCGGCGTCGATCGCCGCGTCGACGATCGACCGGTTGTCGCGCACGCGATGCTCGCGCGCCACCTCGACGATCAGGATGGCGTTCTTGGCCGACAGCGCGATCAACAGGATGAGGCCGATCTGGGTATAGAGATTGTTGTCGATGCGAAGCCCCTTGAGCACCAGCACCGGCCCGACCAGCGCGAGCGGCACCGAGAGGATGATCGAGAGCGGCGCGTACCAGCTCTCATATTGCCCGGCCAGCACCAGATAAACCAAGAGCAGCGCCATGGCGAAGACGAAGTACATCTGGCTGCCGACGATTTTCTCCTGGTACGACATCGCGGTCCATTCGGTGCCGGTGCCCGGCGGCAAGGTTTTCGCCGCGTTCTCCTCCATCAGCCGGATCGCCTCGCCGGAGGAAAAACCTGCGGCCGGCAGTCCGATGATGCTCGACGACGGATAAAGATTGTAAAGGCTGATCAGCGGCGCGCCGGCCGCCGGCGTGACCGAGGCGACCGTGCCGAGCGGAATCATGTTGCCCTGCTGATTGCGGACCCACAGGTTCTCGATGTCGCGCGGCCGCACCCGGAACGTGGCGTCGGCCTGGGCGTAGACCTGGAACACACGGCCGAATTTGTTGAACTGCACCACATAGGTCGAGCCCAGATAAGTCGCCAGCGTCGCAAACACCTGATCGACCGAGACGTGCAGCGTCTGCGCCTTGACCCTGTCGACCTCGACGCGCAATTGCGGCGCGGTGGCGCGGAACGAGGTCGAGACGCGCTGCAGCGCGCTTTGCGACTGCGCATTGGCGACCATCGTGTTGGTGATGCTCTGCAGCTTGATGAAATCGGTGCTGCCGTCGCGCAGCTCCACCTGCAGCGTAAATCCGCCGGCATTGCCGATGCCCTGGATCGGCGGCGGCGGCAGCGTGATCACCCGCGCATCGATTTCGGCGAGCGCCGCCGACAGCCGCGGGAACAGCGTCTTCAGATCGTCGCGCTCGCTCCAATCCTTGAGCACCACATAGGCGACGCCGGCATTGGCCAAGGTGGCGTTGTTGTCGAGGGCGGAGACGCCGGAGATGGCGATCACCTGCGCGACGCTCGGATCTTTTTTCGCGATCTCCGTGACCTGTTCGAGCACCTTTTGGGTGCGGGCGAGCGCGGCACCGTCGGGCAACTGCACGGCGACGAGAAGATAGCCCTGATCCTCGATCGGCAGAAAACCGGTCGGCACGCGGGACAGGCCGAAAAAGGCAAAGCCCATGATGACGAAGGCGATGATGGTCATCAGGCCGGCATGGGACGCCATGCGGCCGATCAGGCCGGCGTAGTGGTGTTCCATGCGCCCATAGACGGCATTGAAACCGCGATAAAATGCATTGCGCCGCTCCGGCGGCACCGGCGGCCGCAGCCACAGCGCCGATTGCGTCGGCTTGAGCGTCACCGCATTGATGGCGCTCAACATCGCGGTCGCCGCGATCACCAGCGCGAATTGCGCGTACATGCGGCCGGTCAAGCCGGGCAGAAACGCCGCCGGCAGGAACACCGACATCAGCACCAGCGTGATGCCGATGATCGGTCCCAACAGCTCGTCCATGGCGCGGATCGCCGCGTCATGGCCGCTCATGCCCTTCTCGATATTGTGCGCCGCGCCTTCGACCACGACGATGGCGTCGTCGACCACGATGCCGATCGACAGCACGATGGCGAACAAAGTCGAAAAATTCACCGTGAAGCCGAGCGCGTACATGGCGGCAAAGGCGCCGACGATGGTCACCGGCACGGTGGTCGCCGGGATCAGCATGGCGCGCCAATCCTGCAGGAACACCATGATGACGATCAGCACCAGCACGCCGGCCTCGATCAGCGTCTTGTAGACTTCGTGGATCGAGGCATTGACGAAGATCGTTGTGTCGAACGGAACGGCGTAGACCAGCCCCTGCGGAAAATCGCGCGACAGGGTTTCCATCTTGGCCTTGACCGCGTGCTCGACGTCGAGCGCGTTGGCGCCGGGGGACTGATAGATGCCGATGCCGGCGGCCTGCTTGCCGTCGAGGTTGAAATACTGGCTGTAGGTCTGGGCGCCGAGCTCGACCCTGCCGACGTCGCTGATCCGCGTGATCTGTCCGTTGTCGCCGGTCTTGACGATGACGTTCTCGAATTGCTCGACGTCGGTGAGGCGCCCGGAAAGATCGATGGTATATTGGAAATTGACACCCGGCGGCGTCGGCGGCGCGCCTACCTGGCCGGCGGTGACCTCTTGGCTCTGCTGCTGCAGCGCCAGCACCACGTCCTGGGCATTGAGGCTGCGCGCCTTCAGCTTGTCCGGATCGAGCCAGATGCGCATGGAATACTGGCCGGCGCCGAACACGTTGACGTTGCCGACGCCAGGCAGCCGCGCCAGTTCGTCCTTGAGCCTGATCGTGGCGTAGTTCGCCAGATAAAGGCTGTCGTAGCGGCCGTCCGGCGCGGTGAGCGTGACGAACAGCAGGATCGCGGTCGAGCGCTTCTGCACCGTGACGCCCTGGGCCTGAACCGGTGTCGGCAGTTGCGACAGCGCGCTGGCGACGCGGTTCTGCACCAGGATCTGCGCGTTATCGAGATCGGTGCCGATCTTGAAGGTGACGGTGAGCGTGTAGCTGCCGTCGCTGGCGCTGGTCGATTGCATGTAGATCATGTTCTCGACGCCGTTGACCTGCTGCTCGATCGGCAGCGCCACGGTGTCGAGCAGCGTCAGCGCGCTGGCGCCGGGATAACGCGTCGTCACCTGCACGGTCGGCGGCACCACGTCGGGATATTGCGCCACCGGTAGCGCGTAGAGCGCGACCGCGCCGATCAGAATCATCAGGATGGCGAGCACGTTCGCCAGCACCGGACGCTCGATGAAGAATTTGGAGATCATTACTGAGTCTCCACAACCTTTTTTAGTTTGAGCATGATCTTTTCCGAAAACCGGTTTCCACTTTTCGGGATCATGCTCTAGTTCTTCGCCGCCGGCGGGCTCAACTCGGCATCGACCTTCTGGCCCGGGATGGCGCGCATGATGCCGCCGATAACGACGCGGTCGTCCTTGGCCAAGCCTTTGTCGATGACGCGCAGATTGCCGACAACCTGGCCGGCTTCGACCTGGCGCTGCTCGACCACATTGTCCTTGTTGACGACCAGTACGTAGCGGCCGCCCTGGTCGCTGCCGATCGCGGTATCGGGCACGAGCAGCGCCGGTATCGGCTTCGACGGCACGCGCACGCGCACGAAATAACCCGGCACCAGGGCGCGTGCGGGATTCGCCAAGATGGCGCGCGCGGCCTGGGTGCCGGTCGACGGATCGACCATCGGCGCGACATAGTCGAGCTTGCCGATGTGCGGATAATCGGTCTCGTTCTGCAACGCCACCTCGACCTTGTCGCCGATCAGATCGGCGGTGGTGCGGCCCTCGCGCGCGAGATTGGCGCGCACCTGCAGCGCGTCGCGCTCGCTCGCGGTGAAATTGACCCAGATCGGATCGAGCTGCACGATTGTCGAGAGCACGGTCGGCGAATTCGCTCCGACCAATTGCCCGATCGACACTTGGCGCGCGGAGACGACGCCGTCGAACGGCGCGGTGACGTCGGTATAGCTGAGATTGATCTCGGCCTGCCGCTCGTTGGCCTGGGCCGACTGCAGGTCGGCTTGCGATGAGTCGCGCTGCGCCAGCGCCTTGTCGTAATTGGCTTGCGTCGAAACCTGCTTCTGCACCAGATCGGCCTGGCGCTGGAATTCGGCCTGCGCTTGCGTCAACGTCGCTTGCGCGCTGGTGACGGCCGCCTTGGCGGCATCGACCTTGAGCCGGTAGGGCTCGGGCTCGATGGTGAACAGCGAGGTGCCTTTTTTGACGAATTGGCCGTCGGTATAGCCGATGGCTTGGACGAAACCTTGCACGCGGGCGACGAGATCGACCGAATTGACCGCGACCGCGTTTCCGGTGGCGTCGAAATAGCGCGTAACGTCTTGGGCGACCGGCATCGCAACGGTGACCTTCGCCGGCGGCGGCGCGGCGTATTGGTTGTTCTGACCGCAGCCGGCGAGGAAAGCGGTCAGTGCCAGCATCGTGGTTGCGAGCGCACGATAGGTCATGACAAAAGTGCCCTTGCGGATGCGAATGGTTGCCACGAGGCGATCTTAAGCGAATCGCGGGGAAATAGGACGACTAGTTTTGGCGCCGCCAAGATTGATGAAATTGCGGCGGCAAGGCAGGCGGTTTCGCAATTGCCGCTGCTCTTACTTGCCGGCGACTGCCGCGTCCTTCTCGTCGGTCCCCTCGCGCATCCATGCGACCAGCAACTGCCAGGCAATGGACAGCACAATCGGGCCGATGAACAGGCCGATAAGACCGTGCGCCAGCGCACCGCCGATGACGCCGATCAATATCACCGGCATCGGCGTCGTCAGCCCGCGCGCCATGACCAGCGGACGCAGCACGTTGTCCAACACCATGATCGGCACCGTATAGATGGTGAATATGACCGCTGCCGTTTTTGCCAGCGCAAACCAGCTCCAAATGATCACCGGCACCAGAACGACCCACGGGCCGACTTGAATGATCCCGAACAGCAGAACCAAAAAGCTGAGCAGGCCGGCGGCGGGGGCACCGGCCACCAGCAAGCCGATGCCGGCGAGCAACGCCTGCAGGGCCGAGATTCCGATGATGCCGCGCGACACGTTGCGGATCGTCGCGCCGGTCAGTTCGACAAACTCTTCGGCGCGGTCCATCGAAACATGGCGCACGGCGTTCTTGACGGACAGCACCAACGCCGGCCCGGGCACGAACAGAAACCCCGAAACGAAGATGCCGATGATGAACTTGACCAGATCCAGGCCGGCTGTGCCGGCGATGGCCAACACGCTCGAGCCTATCACTTTGAGCTGTTCCGTCCACTCGCCGAGCAGCGCCTTGATGTTGGTCGAAGCGAGGTACCAGATTTGATAGACTTCCTCGCCGACGACCGGCCAAGTCTGGACCGACTCGTAGGGCGGCGGAATCGTCAGGCTGCCGTCGGCAAGCCGCGCGTAAAGCGTTCGCAGATTGTCGCCGAGGCTGACGCCGAGCCAGGTGACTGGGCCGAAGATAAGGACAAGGCTGAAAATCGTGATCGTCGCCGCAGCCACGCCGCGATGCCCGCCCAGCCTTCCTGCCAGCCAGTCGAACACCGGATAAAGCGCGACCGCGAAAATGACGCTCCAGACGATGATCGACAGGAACGGTTGCAGCAACAGCCACGACCAGTAGGCCAGCAGCACCAAGCAGACGATCCGGATCGCGGGAACGATGAATGTCTTATCCGATCCATCGGCCGCATCGATTTTGTTGGAGTCTTCCGGCACCGGCTGTGTCCTTGCGGCGATACGAAATCGGAACGATCAATACCTGCTTGCGACGAAACGGCGATCCTTGATGGATGTCACATCGTCGTACCGATGCTTGTTGGAACGCTTGGGAAGCTTGACCTGCTCCCGTTTGACCTTCTTATAGGGCAAGAGCGAGAGGATATGGGAAATGCAGTTGAGCCGGGCGCGCCGTTTGTCGTCGGAGCGCACGATGTGCCACGGCGCGTGTTTGGTGTCGGTCGCCTTGAGCATCAGGTCGCGCGCCTTCGAATAATCGTACCAGCGTCCGTATGATTCCAGATCCATCGGGCTCAGCTTCCATTGCCGCATCGGATCGCTGATCCGCTTCAAGAAGCGTTTTTCCTGTTCCTCCTGCCCGACCTCGAGCCATATCTTGATCAAGGTGATGCCGCCGTCGATGATGTATTGCTCCATTTGCGGACACAGTTTCAGGAAGCGCTTGTGCTGCTCCTCGGTGGCAAAGCCCATGACATATTCGACGCCGGCGCGATTGTACCAGCTGCGATCGAAGATGATGATTTCGCCGCCGGCCGGAAAGCGCTCCATGTAGCGTTGCAGGTACATCTGGCTCTTTTCGCGATCCGACGGCGCCGGCAGCACTGTGACGCGAAAGACGCGGGGGCTGACCCGCTCGGTCAGCGCCTTGATGGTGCCGCCCTTGCCGGCGGCGTCGCGACCTTCGAACACGATGATGACGCGCGCGCCGCTTGCCTTCACCCAGTCCTGCAGATGGCACAGCTGGACTTGAAGCTTGCGCAGCTCCTTTTCATAGGCCTTGCGTTTCATTTTCTCGCCTTGGCCATTCGCGGCGATCTTGTGTTTCGCGGTCTTGTGTTTCGCGGTCTTGGGTTTCTTCGCCATGGCAAAACTCCGCGTTAGACGCCGCTCCGCTCGGGCGCCGCTTTTTCCTTTGGCCGCGACGAGGGCCGCAGCCGTTCGCGGATCGCCTGGAAGAAGACGTAAAGCGGAGGAATAGCGAATATGCCGATGAAGGAGGCGAGTATCATGCCGCCGAACACCGGCGTGCCGACGTCGCGCCGCGCCAGTTGCGAGGCGCCTGAGGCGACCACCAGCGGCAGGAGACCGAGGATGAAGGCAAACGACGTCATCATCACCGGCCGGAAGCGCAGCCGTGAGCCTTCGGTCGCCGCTTCGAGCAAGTGAACGCCCTTCTCGCGCTGCTCCTTGGCAAACTCGACGATCAGAATGCCGTTCTTGGCGGCCAGCCCGATCAGCACGACCATGCCGATCTGGGCATACAGATCGAGCGTCAGCCCGCCCATCAGCATGGCCGCGAACGCGCCCAAGACGCCGACCGACACCGACAGCAGCACCGGCACCGGAATGGTCCAGCTTTCATACAGCGCGACCAGGAACAGGTAGGCGAACAGCACGGCAAAGCCGAGGATGATGGCGGTCTTGCCCTCGGCGCGTTTTTCCTGGAACGCGGTATCGGTCCACTCGCCGGCATAGCCCTGCGGCAGCGTTTTCGCGGCGACGGCTTCCATCGCACTCAACGCCTGACCGGACGAAATGCCTGGCGCCGGCGAGCCCTGCACGGTCACGGCGCGCAGATTGTTGTAACGGATCAAGGCCGGCGGCCCGACGACGAGACGGACTTCGGCGACGCTGCGCAACGGGATCATCTTGCCTTCGTTGCTGCGCACGTTGATGCGGTAGATGTCGTCGATGCTCGAGCGGTCGGCGGCTTCGGCCTGCACCTGGACCTGCCACGTCCGGCCGAACAAATTAAAGTTGTTGACGAAGTAGCCGCCAAGCGAGGCTTGCAGCGCCTGGAACACCGCGCTCAGCGGCACGCCGATGATCTGCGCCTTGTCGCGATCGATATCGAGATAGATCGAAGGATTGGTCGCCGAGAACGTGCTGAACACCCGTCTGAGCTGCGGGTCCTGGTTCGCTGCGACGGTCAATCCGCGTATCGCCTGCGCCATGGCCTTCGCATCGCCCCCGCGTAAATCCTCCAGCACATAGGCGAAGCCGCCGCCGGTGCCGAGGCCGAGGATCGGCGGCGGCGACAGCGGCACCACCGTGCCGCCCTGGATCTGGCGGAATTTTTCGTTGAGCCGCCCGATCAAGGCGTTGACGCCGAGCGCCTTGTCCTTGCGCTCCTCGAACGGCTTGAGCGTGACCACCATGAAGCCGGCATTGGCCTGCGAAAAGTTGTCGATGAAGTTCAGGCCGATGACGGACGTGACGTCTCCGACGGCATGTTCGTCCTTGAGGATCGCCTCGGCGCGCTCGATGACGTCGGTGGTGCGCGCCACCGAAGCGCCGCCGGGCAATTGCACGACGACGAACAGCGCGCCCTGATCGTCCTCGGGCAAAAATCCGGTCGGCGTGAATTTGGCAAGTCCGACGATGCCGGCCATTGCGACCGCCACCATGACGATCCCGATGATCGACCACTGCACGATGCGTGCGACCGCGGCCCCATAACCATCGCGGACCCGATCGATCGAGCGCATCACATAGCCCATGACGCCGCGGCGCGGCCCGTGATGCGGCCGCAGCAATACGCCGCACAGCGCCGGCGACAATGTCAGCGCATTGATCGCCGATAGGAACATCGACACCGCGACAGTCACCGCGAACTGCCGGAACAATTCGCCGGAGATTCCGGGAATGAACGCCACCGGCACGAACACCGAGAGCAGCACCAAAGTGATCGCAATAATGGGCGCGGTGATCTCCGCCATGGCGCGCTTGGTCGCCTCCGCGGGCGTCAGCTCCGGATGCTCCTCCATCACGCGTTCGACGTTTTCCACCACCACGATGGCATCGTCGACGACGATGCCGATCGCCAGCACGATCGCGAGCAGCGACACGGTGTTGGCCGAATAGCCGACGGCCAATAGCGCGATGAAAGTGCCGATCAGGCTGACCGGCACCGCGAGCGTCGGGATCAGGGTGGCGCGAACGCTGCCGAGGAAAAGAAAGACCACGATGACGACGAGGATGAAGGCCTCGATCAAGGTCTTCTGCACCTCGTGGATGGTGTCGGTGACGAACACCGTGGGGTCGTAAGTGATTTTCCAGGTCAGATCGTCGGGAAACCGCTTCTCCGCCTCGGCGATGCGATCCTTCACCGCCTTCAAGGTGTTGATGGCGTTGGCGCCAGGCGATTGATAGATCGCGATCGCCGATGCCGGGCCGCCGTTGAGCCTGGTGTCGCGGTCGAGATTGGCGGCGCCGAGCTCCAGCCGCGCAACGTCGCCGAGGCGAAGCACCGAGCCGTCGGGATTGGTCCGGATCACGATATTGGCGAATTCCTCCACCGTGGCGAGGCGGCCCTTGGTCTGGATATTGAGCTGCAACTGCTGATCGTCGGAGATCGGCCGGGCGCCGATGCGGCCGACCGCGGCCTGTATATTCTGCGACTGGATCGCGTTGATGATGTCGCCGGTGGTCAGGTTGAGCCCGGTCAGCCGGTCGGTGCGCACCCAGGCGCGCATGGCGTAATCCTGCGGGCCCCAGATCGTGGCGTCGCCGACGCCGGGCGTGCTTTTGATCCGGTCGAGCAGATTGATGGTGACGTAGTTGGAGAGGAACAGCGGATCGTAGGTGTGCTTAGGCGAATAGACCGCGATGACGCCGAGCAGCGCCGAGGATTTCTTTTTGACCGTGACGCCCTGGCGCTGCACGTCGGGCGGCAGCTGCGCCAGCGCCACCTGGACCCGGTTGTTGACGTTGACGGTATTGATGTCGGGATTGGTGCCGAGCTCGAACGACGCGGTCAGCGCGTAGCTGCCGTCGTCGCCGCTGGTGCTCTTCATGTAGATCATCTTGTCGACGCCGACGACTTGCGCCTCGATGACCTGGGCGACGGTCGCTTCCACCACCGCCGCGTTGGCGCCGGGATAAAGCGTCGTGACCGCGACCTGCGGCGGCACGATATCCGGATACTGCGCCAGCGGAATGGCAAAGAGCGCGAGCAGGCCGGCGATCGTCGTGACGACGGCGATGACGATGGCGAGCCGCGGACGATCGACGAAGATTGAGGACAACATCGGATTTAAGACCGGTTCAGGACGGTCGCCGCGGGCGCGGCCTGAACCGCCTGCCCGGGACGAATGCTCTGCAGCCCTTCGACGATGATCTGCTCGCCGCCTTTCAAGCCCTCATTGACGACAATGTTGGGACCGCTTTCGCCGCCGGTCTTGATCCGTTTCACGACCGCCTTGCCGTCCTCGACCGCGAACACGTAAACGCCTTGCTGATCGGCGATTAGCGCCGCCTGCGGCACGACCACCTTGTCCTGCGGCGCGCCGGCCTCGACGGCGACGCTGACGAGTTGGCCGTCGATCAAGACGCCGTCCGGATTCGGCATGGTCGCGCGCGCCAGGACCGTATCGGTTGAGCGATCGACCGAGACGTCGACGAAATTGACCGTGCCTTCTTGCTTGTAGGTCGTGCCGTCGGCAAAACGGATTTTGATCTTGATGCCGGCGATATCCTTCACCCGTCCGCTCAACTGCGCCTGCAAGAGTTCGCGCTGGCTGACCGGGAAACTGATGTACATCGGATCCTGGCTGACGATCAGCGTCAGGATGCCGCTGGCGGGCCCGACGACATTGCCGGCCGTGACATTGGTCTTGCTGACTTTGCCCGCGATCGGCGAGGCGATGTCGGTATAGCCGAGATTGATATTGGCGGTGTCGAGATTGGCTTGGTCGGCCAGGATCTGGCCCTGCGCCTGCTGATCCGCGGCCAGCGCCTGATCGCGCGCGACCGCGGTGCCGGCGTTTTTGTCCAACAGGTCTTGGGCGCGTTGCAGCTGGATTGCGGTCAGCGTCTTTGCCGCTTTGCTGCGCTCCAAAGCGCCCTTGGCCGCCTCGACGGCGGCTTGAAACAAGCCTTTTTCGATCTGGTAGAGCTGGTCGCCCTTCTTGACGATGTCGCCCTCTTTGAACAGCACCTGCTCCAGATAACCTTGCACTCTTGCGCGAATTTCGACGCGGCCGGTGGCTTCGACGCGTCCGACAAAATCGCGGATGTTCGAGATCGACTGCCGCTCGGCATAGACCGTACCGACCGGAACCGCGGCCGGCTGCGCCTGCTGCGCGGCGGCCGGAACGGCGGCTGCGACATTGAGCGCCAGCACCGCGACAGCAAAGGCGCGCGAGCGCGAATTTTTCCGCACCGCAAAGCCGCGGCCGCTCATGCGCTTACGCGAAGCGCGTAAATTATCGAACTGCATGAAACGCACCTATGGCTGGGCCCCTGAGCCTGGTAAGCGTTGCTTGATCATCCCGCATTGTGCGTAGCGCTACAATAGCCTAGCCTTTCGCATTGGCGGTGGTGTCCAAAATGTATCATTCGCTGTTTAAGTAATTGCGATGCGACAGTTCGCCCGATGAGGAGCACGGCGATGGCTGAAACAAAGCAGGCAAAGAGCGGCAATCCGTTGGACGCATTGCCGACGGCCAAGGACCTGATGAAGCAAATTGCCTTGCGCGAGGCTGCAAAAGCGTCCGCGGCCCTGAAGGCTCAGACCGCCGAGGAAGCCGAAAAGCAGGCTTTGATGGAAAAGTTCGCAAAGCCGTCCGGCGTTTCCGACGCGGAGCGCCTTAAGCGCGCGACAGCGATCATCCAACGCGCCGCCAATAACGGCCTGACCGAGGTTTTCATCACGCGCTTTCCCAATCAGCTTTGCACCGATCGCGGCCGCGCCATCAATCAGCAGGAAGCCGGCTGGGAGAAGACGCTGACCGGGCTGCCCAAGGAACTGCACGGATTCTGGCAGCAGCATTTGAAGCCGCGCGGCTACAAGCTGAAATGCCAGATCATCGACTTCCCCGGAGGCATGCCGGGCGACGTCGGCATCACGCTGAGCTGGGGCGCATAGCCGGCGCGCCGCCGATGCGGCATCATCTTGCTGGCGTTACGCTCGCTCTTTGTTGTCACACGGTCCGGCAGCGTTCATCGTGAAGGCGCCGTATCGTCTCGAGAGCACGGACATGCCTGATCGCACCGGCTGGCCGCGATGGATACCGGCCGCCGCCTGGATGCGCTCGCTTGGCGCCGTCGGCATCCGCCTCGACGTCGTGGCCGGACTTTCGCTGGCCGCGTTCGTCATTCCGGAATCGCTCGCCTACGCCTCGCTGGCGCAATTGCCGCCGGTGACCGGCCTCTATTGCTATCTCGTGGCCGGCATCGCCTATGCGATCTTCGGCACCAGCCGGCAACTCGCCGTCGGACCCACGTCGGCATTGGCCGTCGTGATCGCGGCGAGCGTCGCGGCGCTCGGCGGCGGCGACGCTGCGCGCGACGTTGCGCTGGCCTCGGCGTTGGCATTGACCGTCGGCATCGTCAGCGTCGCCGGCCGCTTCGTCGGCTTGGCCAATGCCGCCTATTTCATCTCCGATGCGATCTTAACCGGGTTCAAAGCCGGCGCCGGGCTCTATATCGCGTCGACCCAATTGCCGAAACTGTTCGGCATCGCGGGCATCACTGGCAATTTCTTTGAACGCATCGGACACCTGATTTCGTCGCTGCCGGCGACCCACGTGCCGTCGCTATTGTTCGGCCTGGCGGCCATCGCGCTCTTCATCGCGCTGCAGCGCGGCCTGCCCGGCCGGCCGACGACGCTGTTCGTCGTCATCGCCGCCATCGTCGTCATGTCGCTGTTGGGAGCCGATCGGACCGGCATCCATGTCGTCGGCGAGCTGCCTCTGGGACTGCCCGGCATTCGCCTGCCGGATATTCACGCAGCCGACATTGCAGCGCTGTTGCCGACGGCGTTCGCCTGTTTCTTGCTCGCCTATGGCGAGACCATTTCGGTTGCGCGCAGTTTTGCACAAAAGCACGGCTACGATATCGATCCGGAGCAGGAGCTCACCGCGCTCGGCGCCGCCAATATCGCCACCGGCCTCGCGCACGGCTTTCCGGTTGCCGGCGGCATGTCGCAGACCGCGGTCAACGACATGGGCGGCGCGTCGTCGCCGCTGGCGCTGGTCGTCACTTCGGCGGCCATCGCGCTGACGCTGTTGTTCTTCGCCGGATTGTTTCACAATCTTCCCGAGCCGGTGCTCGCCGCCGTGGTTCTGATTGCGGCGGCGCATCTGGTTCGCATCGAGGACCTCAAGCGGCTGCGGCTTGCCTCGCGCGCCGAGTTCCGCATTGCGCTGTTGGCGTTCGCCGGCGTGCTATTGCTCGGACTGCTCGACGGGCTGCTGCTCGCCGCAGTCGGCGCGCTCGTCATGCTGATCGCCAACGCCGCGCGGCCGGCCGTGGTCGTGCTCGGGCGCGAACCGGCCTCAGGGCATTTTGTCGACCAGGCGCGTTATCCGGACGTTTGCGCGACACCGGGCGCGCTGGTGATCCGCAGCGCCGGGGCGTGGCTCTATTTCAACGCCGACCACATCCGCCGCCGCATTCTCGAACTGATCGACGGCGCGCCGGCGGACCTCAAGATCGTTGTGATCGATCTCTCGATCGTGCCGACCATCGACACCACTGCCGGCGCAGCGCTGCGCGCGCTCGCCAAGGCGCTCAAGCGCCGCGGCATTGTCGTCGAGCTCGCCCAGCTGCACGACGACGTGCTGGAAAATCTGCGCGCGATCGGCGCCGAGGAAGACCTCGGCCCGATTGCGGCGCATCGTACGGTCGAAGATTGCCTCGGCCGCGCCCCATAAAGCCGGCCGCGGCGCCGCCTACGAGCTCTGATCGAGCACCGTCACCGCGCGGCGGTTCTGCGACCAGCACGAAATGTCGTCGCACACCGCGACCGGCCGCTCCTTGCCGTAGGAGATGGTGCGCATGCGTGCAGCCGCGATACCGCGCGTGGTCAGATATTCGCGCACGGTTTGCGCCCGGCGCGCGCCGAGCGCGATGTTGTATTCGCGGGTGCCGCGCTCGTCGGCATGGCCCTCGATGGTGAAGGCGTAGCGGTTGTAGTTGTTGAGCCACTGCGCCTGCTTGTCGAGCGTAGCGCGCGCCTGCTCGGTGAGCTCCGAGGAATCGGTCTCGAAGAACACGCGGTCGCCGACATTGACGACGAAATCCTGCTGGCTGCCGGGGGCCGCGGCCGAGCTGCTGGTCTGGTCGGCCGGCGTCTTGGCGCAGCCGGCGATCATCAGCCCGGCCAGGATGACGGCCGCGAATTTGGCGCAGCGGACGATGCTCACGACGTTCATTCCGGTGCCTCCATTGCTTCCGTATGCGTTGCCACCGGGTCTAGCAGCGCCTTCGTTAAACGAACGTTCCGTCAACCTTGATGCGGCCTTACAAAGAAGCTTTGACCCCGAGGAACCCGCTGAAAGCTTTGGCAATGGTTAATGAGACCTCAATGCGGCAGGCGTGTGATCGCACGCCGCGGCTCACGACAAAAGCGGCGACCAGGCGGGATCGGAAGCAAAGCTAGGTGTCGGAACCCGTTGCTGATTCCGCCCCGCCGTATCGATGGTGAACAGCGACGGCCCGGGACTGCCGACCACGTCGCTGAAATACATGATCACGCGCCCATTGGGGGCGAAGGTCGGCCCTTCGTTGTGGAACCCCTCGGTCAGGATGCGCTCGCCGGAACCGTCCGGTTTCATCACGCCGATGGCGAATGTGCTCGCCGACTGCTTGGTGAAGGCGATGTAGTCGCCGCGCGGCGACCACACCGGCGTCGAGTAGATGCCGTCGCCGAAGCTGATGCGCTGCGCCGCGCCGCCGGCCGCCGGCATGACGTAGATCTGCGGATGGCCGCCGCGGTCGGATTCGAAACAGATTTGCGAGCCGTCGGGCGCGTAGGACGGCGCGGTGTCGATCGCCGGCGTGTTGGTCAGCCGCGTGGTCGCCTTCGAGCGCAAGTCCATAATGAAGAGATTGGCGTTGGAGCCTTCCTGCAGACTCATGATCACATGCTGGCCGTCCGGCGAGAACCGCGGCGCAAAGCTCATGCCGGGAAAATTGCCGACCACTTCGCGCTGGCCGGTTTCGATATTGAGCAGATAGACGCGCGGATCGCCCTGGCCGTAGGCCATGTAGGTGATCTCCTGCGTCGACGGCGAAAACCGCGGCGTGAGCACGAGGTCGTCGCCGCGGGTCAGGTAGCGCACATTGGCGCCGTCCTGGTCCATGATGGCGAGCCGCTTGATGCGGTGATCCTTCGGGCCGGTCTCGTCGACAAAGACGACGCGGGTATCGAAATAGCCCTTCTCGCCGGTGAGCCGTTCGTAGATCGCGTCCGAGATGATGTGGGCGATGCGCCGCCAATTGTCCGGCGTGGTGAAATATTGCTGACCGGCGAGCTGCTGGCCGGCGAGCACGTCCCACAGCCGGAATTCGGCTTTGAGCCGGCCGTCGCTCTGGCGGGTGATGCGGCCGGTGACGAGCGCCTGGGCATTGATGGTGCGCCAATTGGGAAAGTTCGGCACGTTGTCGACGCCGGCGAGTTTTTCGAGAAACGCGGCGGGATCGATCGGCAGGAACAGGCCGGAGCCTTTGAGGTTGGCGGTGATGATTTGCGTGACGCCGACCGCGGTGTCGTTGTCGCTATCGGCACCGCCGAAGAAATTCGGAATGGCGATCGGCAGCGGCTGGAAATTGCCTTCGGTGATGTCGAGACGGACCACGGCCGCGGCATGGCGTGCCGATAGCGTCAACCCGCCGGCGGCGGCGCCGAGCGCCAACGCCTGCCGCCGTGTCACGGAGAGATCAGGAATCTGCCAATTCGTCATGATGATGAATTCTTAAGCCTCAGCCGCCAAGCAATATGCGGGGATCGAATTTCATCTCAATTTCCTTCCATTCGTCGTAGTGCTCCGGCCTGAGCATGGTGAAAGGCTGGCAGGACAGCAGCGCACGCTTGGCGCTTTCGGCGAGCGCGGGTCCGAGCGGCGATGCCGTGCCCTCGACCAGCACCGGTTCTCGCGACATCGAGCCGTCGGTTTTGAACGCCACGCGCAGCACGATATAGATTTTCGAAGACTCGTTGATGCCGGCCGGCGGGCTCCAGCACTTGGAAATGCGCGCCTGCAGCGCGTCCATCTCGCTCTGCGACAATTGCGCCGCCACGCCGGTCGAACTGCCGAGGTCGGGATGATTGTTCAGCGTCTCGGCCGCCGCCATCTGGCGCTGCGGAGCGCGCTTGTCGAGCAAAGCTGCGACCTGGTCGGCGTTGAATTGTGGCGAGTCGCGCGGTGGCGTGTCGGGACTGGCCTTGTCGTCCGGCTTCGGCTGCTTGGTGGCGTCCTTCTGCTTCAGAAGATCGGCGATCTGATCGGGCTTGTAGTCGGGCGGCTTGGGCTTGGCGGGTTTGTCCGCGGGCTTCTGGTCGGGCTTGTTGTCGGGCTTGGGCTGCTGCTTCGCCGACGTATCGGTTTTGATTTCCGGTTTCTTATCGACGGGCTTGGGCGCGACCTCGTCGACCGGCTTCGGCGTATCGACCTTGTCGGCGACCGGCTTGATGTCGTCGACCTTCAGCTTCGGCGTGTCCTTCACGCCTTTGGTAAGCTCGGTGAACTCCTTCACCGAAATCGTATTGACCGCCATGGTCGGCGTCGCAGGCGCTTCCAGCGGCTGCGCCGCAAACGCAACAAGGCACATCCCCAGCGCGACCAGGTGCACAATCGCCGATATGGTCAGGCTGCCCCGCATCGCCGTGCTTTTAGGATCCTTGCCCGAATTCCGTGACCAGCTCGACGCGGCCATAGCCGGCGCTGCTCAAGCGTCCCAACAGACCCATGATTATACCGTAATTCAGCGCCTTATCGGCTTTAAAATAGATCGCCGCGGAAGACCCGCCGCGGGTCGCGGTGACGGCCTGCAATTTCTGCAGCAGCTCGTCGCCGGTGACCTTGGCCTCCTGCAGGTAGATCTGGCCCTGGCCGTCGATGGTCACGGTGAGGGGGTCGGTGTTCTGGCTCAGCGACTTGGCCTGGCTCTGCGGCAGGTTGATGGGCACGCCGACCGTGAGCAACGGCGCCGACACCATGAAAATGATGAGCAGCACCAGCATGACGTCGACGAACGGCGTCACGTTGATCTCGCTCATGACCGCACGCCGGCGGCGGCCACCCCGGCCGCGCGAAGCGGACTCGATCACGCTTCCAGCCATTGTCCCCTCACCCGCACAGTCCCCTCACCCGCACCGTCCCCTCACCCGCGCTCGTCGATCTGCCGCGACAGGATCGCGGTGAATTCGTCGGCGAACCCCTCCAGTCGCTGGGCCTGCTTGTTCACCTCGGAGGTGAACTTATTATAGAAAATAGTCGCCGGAATGGCGGCAACGAGGCCAATCGCTGTCGCAAACAGCGCTTCCGCGATGCCCGGCGCCACCACCGACAGCGAGGTGTTCTGCGACGCCGCGATCGACTGAAAGCTGGTCATGATGCCGGCCACGGTGCCGAATAGCCCGATAAAGGGGCCGGCCGAGCCGACCGTTGCCAGCACCAGAAGGCGCCGCTCCATGTGCTCGATCTCCCGCGCGATGGCGACGGCCATCACCTTTTCGATGCGCATCTGCAGGCCGGCGAAGGAACGGGCATGGCCCTCAAAACTGCGCTTCCATTCGCGCATGGCGGCGACGAACAGGACGCCGGTCGAGTGCTCGGGCTTGGCCGAGAGGGATTTATAAAGCTCTTCAAGGGATTGGCCGGACCAGAAAGCCTGCTCGAAATGGTCGCCGGCCTTGCGAATGCGCGAAAACAGCATGGTCTTGTCGATGGCGATGGCCCAGACCCAGACCGAGCACACCAACAGCCCGACCATGACCGACTCGACGATCCAGTGCGCGTGCAAGAACAGATGGATCAGCGACAGGTTCGACGACGTCAACGGTGCGACCGACTGCGCGATGTCGCCAGGATTCATGGGGCGTCCCTTTCAGCGGTCCGGCCGAACCGGCAAGACCCACAGCCAAACCGGCACCGTGACCGGCATAGCGCACTGGCGCCGGGACCAAAGGGCAAAAAGGCAGCCGCTTCGCGCGCACCGACCAAAAGCCGAAATTTCGCTAGACCCCGCGCCGGACCCGCCACCGGCCAGACCGAATTCATCGCGAAACTTGTCCAAACTAGGGCGCAACACCGGTCGTCCGGGCCTAACGAAGCCCGACTGTGCTTAATGGGGGGTTAAGGGGCAGGCGATTGCCGAGCAGGCCTGCGCACAAACGCCGCTGGCGAGCCGGCCAGCCCCTCGCCGGCGGTGCTGCCGCAAGCCATTGACGGGCCAATACGCGCAGCGCTTAACTTGGTGATCGACACCTTTTTACGTTGCTCATCATGACGCTAGCGGATGTTGCGCTCGCGCCAAATTTGGCGCCGGCGACCGAGACCGGCGCGCTTGGCCTCTATCAGCTCAAGCGGCTGTGGTCGCGCAGCATGGCCGCGCGGGCGGGCCGGCACTGGCCGACGACGCTCCACGACCGCCATCTCGACCATCTGGTCATCCACGCCAGCGGTTTAGGCCTCGAACAGACCGCCAGCTTTCTCGGCCAACAGGCGCCGAGTTTCGAAGAGTTCGAACGCTGGATCGTCGCCACCACCGGCGGCGTCGCGCCGGAGCGTGTCGCACGCATCAATGCCGCGGTCGCGGGCGACGACGTCCCTCAGGAGACCGCGCGCTGGCTCGCCGCGGTGGAGGCGAGCGAACCGGTGCTGGACGCCGCCAATCTCGCCTGCTGGCAGGAGCATGGCTACGTCGTGCTCCATGACGCCGTGACGGAAGCGACGCGCGAGGCGGCAGCGCTTGCGCTGTGGCAGCATCTCGACGCCGACCCGGACGATCCGGAGACCTGGTATCCTCCGAACGATCACGGCATCATGGTGCAATATTTCCAGCACCCCGCCTTCGAGGCGGTGCGCCGTTCACCGCGCATCCATAAGGCCTTCGCCCAGCTCTGGGACACGGCGGATTTGTGGGTGACCACCGATCGTGTCGGCTTCAACGCGCCGGAGCGGGAGGGTTTTATGTTCCCCGGACCGCGCCTGCACTGGGATGTCAGCGTCAAGACGCCGTTCCCGCTCGGCACCGGCGGCATCCTTTATCTCACCGACACGCCGCCCGAGCAGGGCGCGTTCACGATCGTGCCGGGATTCCAGCGCTGGGGCGAAGCCTGGCTGAAGGCGCTGCCCCACGGCGCCGACCCGCGACAGCAAGACCTCTATGCGCTCGGCCCGCGCGCTATCGGCGGCCGCGCCGGCGATCTGGTCATCTGGCATCAGGCGCTGCCCCACGGCGCCAGTCCCAACCGCGGCACGCGGCCGCGCATGGTGCAATACATCAACATGTTCCCGACGCGGGTCGAGGAACATGAGGAGTGGATTTAGTCAGGCACGGCGTCGCGGCGCACTCAGCGGCAGCCGGTCGAACAAGGTCGGACCGTTCGGCTGCGCGCCCTCGATGGTGAGAAGCCGCAGCTTGGTCACGATACCGCCCGGCGCGGAGAAGCCGCCGACCTTGCCGCCGGCGGCCAGCACGCGGTGACAGGGCACGATGATCGGAATCGGATTTTGTCCGAGCGCCTGACCGACGTCGCGCGCCAGGCTGCGATCGCCCAGCCGCTCGGCAATTTCGCCGTATGACAGCGTCGCGCCGGGCGGGATGGTGCGGGCGATGGCGTGGACACGGCGGTTGAAGTCGGCCACGCCGTCGGTATCGATCGTCACGTGGGTCAGATCGCGCGGCTCTCCGCGCAGCAGCGCGACAATGTCGTCGATGGCGCGCTGCATCCCATCGGACGGCACGGCTTCGCGCGCCGCAGGAAAGCGCCGGAGAATCCGCTTGCGGGTCGCATGTTCGTCTCGCTCGGGAAGCTGCACGCCTGCGACGCCGCGCTCGCTCCAAACGATGCCGCAGTGGCCGATCGCCGTTTCGAACAATGCAAAGCCAATATTTTTCATGACAAGTTCGCTCATGACGAGACCAATATAAGACGCGGTACGATCCCAGCCACCCGTTTTGTGCTTGTGCGGGCGGCCAAAACGGAACTCAAGCCTGCGCCGCGTCCCGGTCGGCCTTCATGGCGATGCGCAGCGGTTTTGGAATCGGCCGCGCCCGGCCACCGCTAATGAAAGCGACCCGCACATGGGCCTCGACCAGAAGCTCGTCGCCGCGCATGACTCTCTGGCGCACCATGGCGGAGGCGCCCTTCACGTCATGCGGCTCGGTGAGCACTTCGAGCACGTCGTCCATGCGCGCGGGTTTCAAGAATTCGATGTTCATGGAGCGCACCACGAAGGCAAAGCCCGGCGCCTCCTTGGCGGTCTCCTCGAACAGCGCGCGGTGGTCGGCGCCGATCATGCGCAGATAATTGGTGCGCCCGCGCTCCATGAAGCGCAGATAGCTGGCGTGATAGACAATGCCGGTGAAATCGGTGTCTTCGTAGTAGACACGCACCGTGAGCGCGTGGCGGCCGTCGCGGATTTCGCCGTCGAGGGGGACGCTCTTCATTGCCCTATCTCCACGGCACCCGTTCCGTGATGGCGTGCTCCCAGTTTCGGCCATCAAACTGATGGATCGTGAGCGTCGCGGGATCGACGCCGTCGAGGCAGCGCACATTGACGTCGATTTTGTCGGGGTCGGAGCGCGGCACGTAGAACGGATGGATGCCGCAAGTGGCGCAGAATGTGTGCTGCGCCGCGCCGGTATTGAACCGATAGGTCGTCAGCGCATCCTTGCCGCTGATCAGCTCGAATTTGTCCGGCGGCACGATAAGATGCAGAAAGCCCTTCTTGGCGCACATCGAGCAATTGCAATAGGTGACGCGCGACAAGTCCGCCGTGACGCGGAACCGCACCCGGCCGCAATGGCAGCCGCCTTCAAAGGTTTGCGTCACGACCTTCAGCCAACTCGTTCCAACGGCGGCGAGGGCTCCGGAATGTCCAATTTCCATTCCTTTGCGGCGTCAATCCAGGACGCAATCGCGTCCTGCACATTTCTCAGCGCCTCTTCAGGCGTCGCGCCGTCGGACATGCACCCCGGCAGATCGGGCACGGTTGCGAGGTAACCTCCGCCATCACTTTCCGCCAAACGCTCGATGCGCACGGCATATTCGAGTTTCATCGACTACCTCCGTACGTCTCAATATAGCGCACCAGCTTACGAATGTAGACCGGCTTGATCGGCCGATGCGCCGGTATGGTCAAAATCTCGCGAGCGGCGGGATGGCGCATGTGGGCGAACCGTTGCCGAAACGGAAACTTAGCCCGTATTCAAGGCACAATGACTCGACATCACGAATGCGCCAATCGCCAGCGGATTACGGCGCATGCTTTCCAGCAGCGCGGAGGGCATCAGTCGTCTTCCCCCGGTGCAAACAACCCGAACTGCGCCGCATCGCGCACCGGCTCGGGCAATCCAAGATGCCGAAAGCCGTGGCCGGTGACGAGGCGGCCGCGCGGCGTGCGTTGCAAGAGCCCGCACTGGATCAGATAAGGCTCGATGATGTCCTCGATGGCGTCGCGCGGTTCCGACAGCGCGGCGGCGAGCGTCTCGACGCCGACCGGGCCGCCTGAGTAGTGCATCACGATGGTCGTGAGATAGCGCCTGTCCATCGCATCGAGACCGGCGGCGTCGACTTCAAGCGCGGCGAGCGCCTTGTCGGCGACGGCGCGGTCGATCGCAGTGGCGCCGGCCACGGAAGCGAAATCGCGCACGCGGCGAAGGAGCCTTCCGGCGATGCGCGGGGTGCCGCGGGCGCGGCGCGCGATTTCGTTCGAGCCGTCGGCGGTGACGCCGATGCCGAGCACGCGGGCGCCGCGATTGACGATCAGCTCGAGCTCGGCCTCGGTGTAAAAATTCAGCCGCACCGGAATGCCGAAGCGGTCGCGCAGCGGATTGGTGAGAAGCCCGGCGCGCGTGGTCGCGCCGATCAGGGTGAATTTCGCCAAGTCGATCTTCACCGAGCGCGCCGCCGGGCCCTCGCCGATGATGAGGTCGAGCTGAAAATCCTCCATGGCCGGATAGAGAATTTCCTCGACCGCCGGGTTGAGCCGGTGAATTTCATCGATGAACAGCACGTCGCGCTCTTCGAGATTGGTGAGCAGCGCCGCGAGATCGCCGGCCTTGGCGATCACCGGCCCCGACGTGGCGCGGAAATTGACGCCAAGCTCGCGGGCGAGAATCTGCGCCAAGGTGGTCTTGCCGAGCCCGGGCGGGCCGACGAACAGCACGTGGTCGAGCGCTTCTTTCCGCCCGCGCGCGGCGGCGATGAAGATGCCCAGATTCTTGCGCGCCTGTTCCTGGCCGATGAATTCGGCGAGCCGCTGCGGGCGTAGCGTCGCCTCCGCCGCGTCTTCCTCGCGCCGCTCGGGCGCCACCAGTTTAGGTTCAGGGCTCAAGCTCACCGTTCCGGCCCTCGGCTGTATTTGTTCGGCAACAGCTCGCCGATCGGCACTGCCGCGGCCGCGCGCCCGTTCGGCACGATGACGCGCGCCTTCGGATCATAATCGAAAATCAGCTCGCGGCACGCCCCGCATGGCGACACCACCGCGATTGTCTGGTCCTTGCCGCCGGGCGGCGGATGGCGCACCGCGACGATCATCTCGATGCCGTCATCGCCGAGATCGACGAAGGCGCGGCCGAGCGCCACCGCCTCGGCGCAAACCGCCATGCGGCCGAGATAGGCGTCGAGATTGACGCCGGTGAAGACACGCCCCGAGCGCGTGCGCAGCGCCGCGCCGACTTCCTGCCAGTCGTCGCGATAGCGCAGCTTGATCGCGGCGGTGGCGGCCGCGATCAATTCCTTATCGGCTTTGCTCAGTTGCGCCGGCCGTTTCACTTCGCCAGTTCCTTCAAGCCGAGCCGGATCAGGGTGCGCACCTCCGCGCCCTCGCCGGCGCTGCGCGCGGCGGCAGCGATGGCGGCGGTGGCCTGGGGCTGCCCATAGCCGAGATTGACCAGCGCCGAGACCGCATCGGCAAACGGCTGCGGCGCCCGTTTCTCGTCGAGCGCACCGGACAGCCGCACCAGCGCCGGATCGATATGGGTATAGGCCGGCGCCTTGTCTTTCAGTTCCGTAACGATGCGCTCGGCGACTTTCGGGCCAACACCCGGCGTGCGCGCCACCATGGCCTTGTCGCGTAGCGCTATGGCCGAGGCGAGATCGGCGGGCTTGAGCGTGCCGAGCACCGCAAGCGCCACCTTGGTGCCGACGCCTTGCACGGTTTGCAACAGTTTGAACCATTCGCGCTCGATATCGGTCGTGAAACCGAACAGGCGGATTTGATCTTCGCGCACATGGGTCTCGATCGACAACGTCACCGGCTCGCCGAGGCGCGGCAATTCCTGCAAGGTGCGCACCGAGCAATGCACCAGATAGCCGACGCCGTTGACGTCGAGGATGACGGAGTCCTCGCCGTAGGAGTCGATGATGCCTTTGAGCTTGCCGATCATGCGCGTCGCACCAATAACCCGTCATTCCGGGGCCGAGCGAAGCGAGGAGCCCGGAATCCATAACCACGGTTCGCACAGGACAGGCTCAGCGTCCGTTCTGCATGACCTGTGGTTATGGATTCCGGGTTCGGCCCTTTGGGCCGCCCCGGAATGACGATGTGGGACATACCGATCATCGCACCGCAACCTTTGGCGCCGCGGCCACCCTGAGCACCACACTCTGCCGGTGATGCGCATGCGTCACCGCGATGGCGAGCGCATCGGCGGCATCGTGCGTGGCCGGATCGGCCTTGGGCAAGAGCACGCCGACCATCATGCGCACCTGGACCTTGTCGCCGTGGCCTGAGCCGACGATGCTCTTCTTCACCACGTTCGGCGCGTATTCGGCGACCGGGATGCCGGCCCTGGCCGGCACCACCATGGCAATGCCGCGGGCCTGGCCGAGTTTGAGCGTCGCCTGGGCATCCTTGTTGACGAAAGTCGCCTCGACCGCGGCCTCGTCGGGGCGGAATTCGTCGAGGATACGTGACAGCCCGTCGTGGATGGCGAGGAGCCGCAGCGCCAGACCGTCCCGGTCGTTGCTGGTCACCGAGCCGCAGCCGATGAAACCGAGCCGATTGCCGGCAATCTCGACGACACCCCAACCGGTGCGGCGGAGCCCGGGATCGATGCCGAGAATGCGAATCGGGCGCGTCATCTATGCTCCGTGATAGCGCCGGGGCGGCTTTAAGCCTAGCGCGCAGCGTAGCGGTGTTCCCGACAATCAACCCGTGCCATAGGGACTATTGAGAAGAAACGAACCGGCGGCATGGTCATCCCCGAATATGCGCTCTTTGCGGCCGCGGTCGCCGATCATCGCTTCTGGATCGCGTTGGCGATTGCCATTTTGGCCGGCGTGGTGCGCGGCTTTTCCGGCTTCGGCTCGGCGCAAATCTACATTCCGCTGATCGCCGCGGTGTATAGCCCGCGGGTCGCGGCGGTGACGCTCCTTATCATCGACACGCTCGGCACGGCGCCCTTTACGGTACGGGCATTTGGCCATTGCACCTGGCGCGAGGTGCTGCCGATGTCGATTGCCGCCGCGATCGCGGTGCCGATCGGCACGCTGGCGCTCTTGGTGATCGATCCGATCGTGCTGCGCTGGTTCATCGCGTTTCTGGTGTTGTCGCTGGTCGGCATCCTGGTGTCGGGCTGGCGCTATCACGGCCGGCCGAGGCTGCCGACCACCGTCGGCGTCGGCCTGTTCTCCGGCTTCGGCGCCGGCGCGGTGCAGATCGCGGGGCCGCCGGTGCTGATCTATTGGCTGGGCACGACCAACAGTGTCCTCACGGTGCGCGCCAATTTCCTGGTCTATTTCCTGTTGCTGGATTTGACGTCCTGCGCCGTTTACCTGTGGCAGGGTATATTCACCTCGGAATTACTGGCGCTGTCGTTGTTGCTGGCGATGCCATTTTTTGTCGCGACTGCCATTGGCGCCAGGTTTTTCCATGGCGCGTCGGATTTGCTCTATCGCCGCATCGCCTACGCCATCATCACGGCAGCCGCGTTGGTCAGCCTGCCGGTGTTCGATTTCATCCTGCGCTGACGGTGGCCATCATGCCGGGACGACAACGCAACAAACGCCGGGCCATCATCATCGGCGGTTCGATGTCGGGCCTGTTCAGCGCGGCGTTCCTGCGGCGGATCGGCTGGGACGTCGACGTGTACGAACGCTCGCCGGTGGAGCTCGTCGGCCGCGGCGCCGGCATTACCACCCATCCCGAATTGCTGGAGGCGCTGCAACGCAGCGGCGCCGGAACCCACAACCTCGGCATTGAAGTGCAAAAACGGTTCGCCATCGACCGCCAAGGCCGCATCACCGCGGAACGGCCGCTGCGCCAAATCCTGACCTCGTGGGATCGTCTGCAGCGGCTGCTGCGCGCGACCATCGATCCCGCGCATTATCATCTCGGTCGGGCGTTCGAGAGGGTCGAGCAGGACGGCAGCGGTGTTCGCGTTCACTTTACCGACGGCGGCATCGAGAGCGCCGATATCATGATCGGCGGCGACGGCGTGCGCTCTACCGTCCGGGCCCACCTCGCACCGGAATTGCAGCCGATCTATGCCGGCTACTACATCTGGCGCGGCGCGCCGAACGAGTCCGACCTGTCACCGCAAACGTTGCAGGACATCTTCCCCTACTTCGTCTTCTATCTGCCGCCGCATCAGGAGGTCATCACCTACCCGATCGCCGGCTTCAACGACGACCTGCGCCCCGGCCATCGCCGCTACAATTTCATCTGGTATCGCGCGGCCGATGCCGCGCGATTGCGCGAGATGAACGTCGATGCAAACGGCGTGCAACACGCGTTCTCGGTGCCGCCGCCGCTCATTCGCAAGGAACTGATCGAACAGATGTATGCCGACGCGCGCGAGATCATGCCGCCGGTGCTGCTCGATTGCGTGATGACGATGAAGCAGCCGTTCATCACGCCGATCTACGATTTCACCGCGCCGCGGATCGTCTTCGGCCGCGTCGCCATGGTCGGCGACGCCGCCGCCAACGCGCGCCCGCATATGGGCTTCGGTGTCGCCAAGGCGGGCGGCGACGCGCAGGCGCTAGCCAACGCGTTGCGCGACCACGACGACATCGACACCGCGCTGCAAGCCTACAACGCGCTGCGCCAGCCGATCGGCAACGCCATCGTGTTGCACAGCCGCAAGCTCGGCACCCATATGGGCGTCAATCTGAAAACCGAGGAAGACCGCCGCATGCACGCGCTGTTGCAGAGCGACGGCGCGATGCTGGATTGGATTGCCGTGCCCAATTTCCTCGACGCCTACGAATGAGAAAAGCGACGCTCACGCGCTCATCTTGGCGACCAGCGCGTCGGACACCTCGAAATTCGCATAAACGTTCTGCACGTCGTCGTGCTCGTTGAGCGAGTCGATGAGCTTCAAAACCTTCTCGCCCTGCTCGTCGTCGACCGCCACCGTGTTCTGCGGCCGCCACACCAAAGCGGATTTGCGCGGCTCGCCGAATTTGGCTTCGAGCGCTTTGTTCACCGAGCCGAAATTATCAGGCGAAGCGTAAATCTCGTGGCCGCTGTCGCTCGACACCACATCGTCGGCGCCGGCTTCCAGCGCCGCCTCGAACATGGCTTCGCCGCTCGCCACCTTGGCGTCGTATTCGATGACGCCGACATGATCAAACATGAACGAGACCGCGCCGGTCTCGGCCAAGTTGCCGCCGCTCTTGGTGAAGGTCGCGCGCACTTCGCCGGCGGTGCGGTTGCGGTTGTCGGTCAACACTTCGACGATCACCGCGACGCCGCCCGGCCCATAGCCTTCGTAGCGGATCTCCTCATAGCTCTCGGCGTCGCCGCCGGACGCCTTCTTGATGGCCCGCTCGATGGTGTCCTTGGTCATGTTCTCGGCGCGCGCGGCGATGATGGCGGCGCGCAACCGCGCGTTCATGGCCGGATCGGGCGTGCCGAGTTTTGCGGAGACGGTGATTTCGCGGGCGAGCTTGCCGAACAATTTCGACTTCACCGCATCCTGCCGCCCCTTGCGGTGCATGATGTTCTTGAACTGTGAATGGCCGGCCATCGTTCATTCCTTACGTCTATCGCGTCACGTAATATTTCCGCCGCTATGGAAGCGCAATACCACCCGGCACGCCCGCGGCCGCGTAGGCCGCGCCGATCGCCCGCACGCGGTCGGGGTGATTGAGGTCGGCTGGATTGAGCTGATAGTAGACCGTGGCTTCCCCGGTGCCGCGGCCGCGAAAATGCTGATTGAGAAAGCCGAACACCTGCCGGTCGGCGGTGCCGTTGGTGGGATCCGTCGGCAACGGCCGGGTCCACCACGGGATGGCCTGATGGCACTCGAGCTTGTCGAACATCAGGCAGTTCGGATCGACCCAGCCGCCGAATTGTTGCGCAAACACGCCGCGCCCGGGACCGACCGACTCCCACTGATCGATGCAGATGGTGCGCCGTGTACTCGGATGCACGAACCAGCGCAGCGCGAAAGCCCAGTGATGATCTTTGATTGCGGCGAGCATCGCGTCCAAATGATTATCGGCCCACCAATTGTCGTCGTCGAGATAAGCGACATAGCGGCTGTTGGCGAGATAGGTCAAAACGCAGCGCAGCACGCCGCCGTCATAGGCCGGGTGCAGGCCGCCGTGGCGCACCGAGGTCGAATAGCCGGGATCGATGACATTGACGCAGCAATGGGCGGGGCGCTCGGCGCAGATCGCCTCGATCAGGGCAACGTCGCCGTCCGGCCGGTCGATGCCGATCAGAATCTGAATGCGGCGCGCCGGCGCCTGCCTGAACACCGACTGCAGCGCCTCTTTCATTGTCGGGCGGATGATGGTCGGCATGATGACGGCAACGTCGGCCGGCCGCTGCGGATCGAAATCCGCTGCCGCGTAGGTTTTGAAATAGGACGGCGCTGTCATGGCAGAGGAGATAGAGCGGACCGCACCAGGAACTCAAGACCAGAAAGCGGGGCTGGCCTGTTCCAGGCAGCCGCCGAGCCGCACCGCGCCGACCCGCGTCGCCAGCCCCGTAGTCGGGTCGGTCTCGACGGCAACGGCGCACAGCGTCGCCGCGCCGGTCGCCGGCTCGAACCGCGCCGACGAAATGCGCTGCAGGAAGCGCTGCATCGGCTCGTCTTTCGACATGCCGATCACGGAATCAAAGTCGCCGGTCATGCCGACGTCGCTCATGAACGCGGTGCCGCCGGCCAGCACGCGCAAATCGGCCGTCGGCACATGGGTGTGGGTGCCGACCACGAGGCTCGCGCGGCCGTCGCAGAAATGGCCGAACGCCTGCTTCTCGCTGGTCGCCTCGGCATGGATGTCGATGATGATGGCATCGGCGGCTTTGCCCAGCGGGCACGCCATCAGTTCGCGGTCGACGGCGGCGAACGGATCGTCGAGCGGGTCCATAAAGATGCGGCCCATGGCATTGATCACCAGCACGCGCGCGCCGTTCTTGGCCTCGATCATGGCCGCGCCGCGGCCCGGCGTGCCGGCAGGATAATTGATCGGCCGGATCAGCTTCGGCGCGCGCTCGATAAAGACCAGCGCCTCCTTCTGGTCCCAGGCATGATTGCCGAGCGTGATGGCATCGGCGCCGGCCTCGATCAACTCGCGATAGATCGCTTCCGTGATGCCGAACCCGCCGGCCGAGTTCTCGCCATTGACCACGACCAGATCGAGCTTCCATTTCTCGAC
>Ga0193726_1000131_pt1 | contig 104819 bp, 82 predicted proteins | sample H2c1metaG_FD_144928 | JGI IMG/M metagenome (GOLD analysis project Ga0193726, IMG submission 144928) | Soil microbial communities from a riparian zone of the East river system, Colorado, United States - H2c1 | ecosystem: Environmental > Terrestrial > Soil > Riparian zone | place: USA: East...
CGAGGAAGAGATCCAAGCCAAGGTAAAACGGATCCTTGGTGAGATCGTAGACGAGCCAGCTTTGTGCGAACTGCTGCACAAATGTGCCGATTGTGGAAACACACGCCCCCAGCCACATGATCCGGAAGTCATGGTATCGAAACGCTCTGAAGATGCGAATTAGAAAGGACGAGGATTCGACCACAAGGCGCTAGACCCCGTTCGACGATTATGACCAGCTCTGAGTTGATCCAAGCCGATATGGGCAGACCAAGCATCAATTTGTGCGTATTCAGTATCAGACTCAATGGTTGAGAAAACGGTCCTCTAAGTCAGATGAGAAATCAGAGCTCTCGGTCGCACTTTCTCACCCGCCACTATGTGCGTAGTGAGAGGGGCGCTTCTACTTGATCGGGCACGACCCGGGGAGGATGATATAGACGATTCTCCTTGCGCTCTGCGGCCCAACCGGTACGGACGCCACGTTGGAGGCGCCGACGAGGGCCCGGAACCGGTGATCTGTCCCGCCTATGTTTGCATGCGAACAAAATTGCTGTCACAACTCTCGTCCGCGGGCCTTAGTGCACAGCGAGGGTGATCTGTGAGCCCTTGGACAGCAACTGCCGCCGGGTGCTATTGATGGCGACAGCTCGGGTGAGGAAGAGCTGTGTCTCCCCAGCAGTCTTTGCCTGGAAGTTGAGGACGCAGACAACGCCCGCGCCATTGACGCCTGCTACATCGGGCGGGCGAGCCGCATTGATGGAAATGGAGCCGGCTCCGTCCTCGAGGTGAACCAGCGCAACAGCCTGGTTGTCACGGCTGAGCAAATCTCCGTTCGTGACATTGAGCAGAGTGAGTTTTGCGGGATCATATCGAATCTGCAAGGGGACCGATGCGATGTCCTTTCCCCCGATCAGCACTACCGGGACCTGGAAGGTTGCGCCTGCGGCTACCGGACTACCCGGCGGACTGAATATGAGATTCACGCTTCCGGGTTCGTTCGTTTCCAGAGACAACGGAGAGCCTGAAGGCATGGAGGGGAGTGGAGGGGGGAGCGTCCTTGCGGCTTGTCCGTTGGCATCAACTGCCGCGCTCAACTGCGCCAGCGCCGTCGGTGCTGCAGCCATAGCGCTCTCGCCGGGAATTACGCCGACGGTGGAGTGCGCCTTCGGAGTCGGCCGCACAGAAGGCGCGGGAGCGGGTGCAGAACTGGAATCGTCAGCATCGGTGGCGTCAACGTAGCGTAACTGAACCGCCTGGCCAGTGCCGGTATCGACGGTTCGCATATTCTCCGGGTCAAGAGTCTGCGAACGAACGACGTGCGGGACAACGAGGAAGACGAGTTCATTGTCCATAGTCTGATGATCCTTCGAACCGAACAGATATTTGAGAATGGGTATAGAACCCAAGCCGGGAATGCCGGTCCAACTCAATTGGTCTTGTTTTGTCTGGATGCCGCCCAGGATGCTTGCCTCGCCTTCGCGCAGCCGGATTACCTGCTCGACGACATTTTGGTCAATGATCGGTTCTGTCACTCCGCTGATAGTCACCTGATTGGCATCGGAGGAAACCTCGACCCTGATCTTCAGAGTACATCGTTGTCGTAATGAACGCTCGGAGTCATTTCGATCTTCACGCCCACTTCCTGGTACTGGAACTGAGTGTTCACGAGCGAGCTCACCAGCGCAGTCGCTGAGCCTGTCTGGTAGGAGCCGGTTGCAACCGGGATTTTCTGGCCGATGGTCAAAGTAGCTTTCTGCGCGTCGGTGGCTCGAAGACGCGGATTCTGCAGAATCCTGGTGGACGAATCGGTCAGCAGCAGGTTGGCAGTGGTTGAGCCGACGGTGACTGCAAAGTCCGTCGCTTTGAGGTGGGCCAGATCATTGAGGGAGGGAGTGGTCCCATTGTTTGCGGTCGTCGTGGATGTCGAAGTAGAAGTTGAACAAGTCCCGGAGGATGTGCAGGGCGGTTGCAGAGCAACGCCCACGCTGCTGGGCCACGCAACACCGAGCGTCCGCTGCCAATTCTTGCTTACTTCGAGAACGGCGATGTCTACCACGACCTCGGGGCGCGGCTTATCGAGGTCATTGATCATCTTCTGCGCTAGCTGCAGCTCATCTGGCGTGCCTCGGATAACGATGGCGTTCTGGCTGGAAATTCCGTAAATCTTGGCCCCGGTAAGGATATTGCGAATGGCAGTCTGCATATCGTTCAGATCGTTCTGCTGCCAGGCATTGCTCAGATAGAAGGTTTGGACTGCGGCTTCATCCAGTTCGGCACGCTTCTGGCGGCTGTTCTGGGCAACAAAGATCGTGTTCTCGCTGATTGGGTGCCAGAAGGTGTTGGACATGGTGCCGACAACGCGAAGTGCATTCAGCAACGAAGAGTTGTTTAGGTCCACTTGGACGCGCTTGGATATGTATTCGGGGTCAAACAGGACGTTGATCCCCGCGGCCTTTCCGATGGCCATGTACACGACTTTCGCATCCTCGGCATAGTGCAGGGTAAGCGGCTCGTTCGATAGGGGCTTGAGTTCAACCGGCTCGCCCATCGTCTTCAGTTTCCGTTCTTGAGCAGCATTTATCGGCAGTCTGGTCTCCCCACGCGGAGGCGTTTCGCCATGCCCCATGCGGATCTTTGCGATCTCTTGCTGCGCAGCCTCGTTTCCAGGGTTGATCGTGGCAGCGTGGATAAACTCGCGCAATGCACCATCCTCATCACCTTCTTGCAGCAACTTGCGACCTCTTGTCATGTGCATGCCGGAGGCAGAAATCTCCACCCGGTAAAGGGCTGTTTTGTAGACCAGGTCTTTAGAATCCCTGGCAACAGCTTTCTGGTAGAGGTCATACGCGGTATCGTAGTCCTCGCGCGCCTCGGCGGACTCGCCGCGTTTGAAATCAGAGTTAGCTGACTCGGCAAGCACAGCGGAACTCGACAGCAGCAAGATCAGGACACCCCAAAGCATGACTTCGATGACAACCTTAATGCGCACACGGTCAAGTACCTGATCCAACATTGACCACTTAGGTTTCTCATTTGGACTGAAATCCGTACTTCCGTCTACTGCTGACAAAAGACGAAATGTTTCCTGGGTCCCGATCTTGCCGACCGTCCTCCGCAGCCTACAATTCACATGACTCCCCTATCTAATTCCCATACAATGTGGCCAACCGTAACTCCGACTCGCTGAATATTTCTTTCGATGTCCAGGGTCAGTTAGCAGCCTTATACCTACACGGACGCAACCTCACAACTTCCGCTCGTGTCACACTGACTTTGTTTACTTATGCTCATCGATGGTCGGTCCAGGTTTCTTTATTCCTTCGAAGCAATAAGAAACATCCCGGCAGAGAATACGGTCAGCCAGAGATCCGAGCCACTTCCTCCGGATTCGCAGTGAGGCAGAGCCGCAGTAACGATGTAAGTGACGACGATCGGTATGAAATATTCAGACGGCGCAAAGGCAGCAAGAGGAAGCTTGGTGTTCTGCGATCATCAGGAGAGGAGTGAAAGCGACAATCAACACGCCCTCTTCGCAGGAGATCAGTTCACAATCAAGGCCGTTCGCTTGTGGCTCAAACGTGGGCCACGCCGTGAACTCCGCCGACTTTGCTAATCGGGTGTCGCAGGCAAGGGGGACTCGAAGCTCACTCCGGCATCGAGTTCGGCGATGTAGTCCAATAAGAGTCGGCCGAGATTGGCTTTCATCACCGGATCTAGAGCTGGGTCTTCAGACTTCTCGAGTCTCAGGATTACTTCGCGAAGAATTGCAATGCGATCTTTGGCGGGTTTGAGGCTCATTGGGCGGGCCCTCACCTTCTCTGGGCGACGGATTAGGGCCTCGCTATCCTGAAGCAAACTGTCTGCAGCGCCGAACGCGCTCGTGGAGAGAGATTTCCATCGCCATTTCTTTCAACGCTCTGAGGTTCGGGCCTTCCGATTTCTCAATTTGCATCCTGTCCTCCCGTCCTTTCTCCTTATGATGACTGGATGGCCTGCACAATCAGCCTGGCACAAGCGTCAATACCCAGACTGCTATTCAGGAAGAGGTGGTAGAGACCTCGATCCAACCAATCTTGGCCGAAGTAGTGGAGTGTGTAGTGAGTCCGCACATTATCCATGCGATACAACAAACCTGGAAGGTCGTGTTCATCCGGATGGCGCAGCTTCATCCGCGCAACTTTCTCCGCTGTTGGAGCAAACACGAGTACATGGAGAACATTCGCACGGTGGCGTAACACGCATTGCGAACTGCGTCCGATAATGACACATTTGCCTTCCTTTGCCGCTCCTTCAATCACAGTCGAAGTGAATTGTTGCAGCGTATCGTGATCCACTCCGAATTCCGGCCCCTCCCCCACATACGACTCGGGCCCGCCCTTGCGAAAGCTCTTCATCACGCGCTCCCACCATGCACTTGCATGCTCATCTGCCTTCTCGGCCCAGGAGGGCTCCACCTTGCCGATTGCTGACACCCGTTCGATGATCTGCTTGTCCACACACATCCAGTCGAGCAGCTCGGCCACTTTGCGCCCAATGTCAGATCCCCCGCTGCCATACTCTCTTGCAATCGTCACAACGTTGAACACTCTGCACTCCCTGCATTGCCGCGAGCCACTACCCTTGCCAGTTTCGATCCTTCTCTGTGCGTCTCTCTTTTCTGCTCTTCGATTGCATCAATGCACCGCTTCTCCTTTTGGGACTCCCTGACCGGGTTTGTTTTTGCTCAAGAGGAACGCGCATAGCACCATACCCATCGCCATCCAGGAGAGCAGACGATATATATCCTGATAGGCCTGTGCAGTTGCCATCTGATCCAGCTGCTGGTAAATGGCGGCTCGTGCCATCGAGCCCGCGGCTGGATTACTGACAGTGCTATGGAAGGTCTGTGTAAATGCGTTTAGTTGGCTGACGTAGGCGGGATTTCCCGGTTGCATGTTCTCCTGCAGATGCGCCTGGTGGAACAGAGAGCGATTCGTGACGATCGCCCCAGTGCTCGCAATGAAGATGCTGCCGCCGACGTTCCTGACAAAATTGACGATTCCGGAAACCTGATTACTCGCCTCTTTCGGAAGGCCGACATAGGCCGCCGTGGTAATGGCAATGAAGGCGAAAGGAATTGCTGCCATTTGCAGAATTCGCAGCCACGCGGCAAAGCCGAACGTCATGGTGAGAGTGAAGTGAGTGGAAGTGTAATAGAAGGCACCAGCGAAGCAAAGGAAACCGAATGCAGCCAGATTTCTTGCCGGAAACTTGCCCGTCGCCATTCCTCCCAGAGGCATTATGACGAGTAATATAAGTCCTCCTCCCGCAAGCGCCTGTCCCGCGAGGGTTGCCGTGTAACCCATCAACTCTTGCAGGAACTGAGGTTCAAGCACGGTTGCGGCATTGAGCACACCGCCGACCAGGATCATTAGGAAACAGCAAATCGCAAAGTTCCTGTACTTGAACAGACGGAGGTTCATGATGGGATTCTTGGCCCGCCATTCCCACCAGATCAAACCGGACATACCAGCGACGAAGAGGAGACAGAAAACGCGAATGGATATAGAGGCAAACCAGTTATACTCTTCGCCCTTGTCGAGCATGATCTGCATGCCGCCCATCGCGACGGTTAACAGTCCCAAGCCGATGTAATCCAGTTTCCGGATATTAGCGCGATCGGCATTTATCCACGGCGGATCCTGGACCAGCCGGCTGACCAGAAAAAAGGCGAGAATGCCAACGGGCACGTTGATGTAGAAGATCCATCGCCACGAGTAGTTGTCCGTGATCAGACCACCGATCGTCGGGCCGAGGGACGGCGCAAGCACCGCGACCAGACCGTAGAGCGAGAAAGCCAGTCCACGTTTTTTAGGCTCGAACGAATCCGCCATAATGGCCTGCGCCATCGGTTGGAGGCCACCGCCTCCTACGCCTTGTAGTACGCGCGCAAGGAGCAAGATCGGAAGTGTCGGTGCGATACCGCAGAGGAAGCTTGCGACCGTAAAGATCGTGATACAAAGCAAAAAGAAGTTCTTGCGGCCGATGACACTAGAAGCCCAAGCGCCGACCGGCAGAATGATTGCGTTGGATACTAGATAACTGGTTAGGACCCATGTGCCCTGACTGGTGCTAGCGCCGAGGTCGCCGGCAATGTGCGGAAGAGCCACATTTGCGATGGAGGTATCGAGAACCTCCATAAAGGCTGCCAGCGCCACCGTTGCCGCGATCAGCCACGGGTTTGCGTGAGGCTTCCATTGTCCGGCGGTAAGAACCTCTGCCATCTTCTGCTGCCGCTTCTCCGGGTCACCTATTCAGCGAGGCAATTAGCCGCGCCTGTATGTAATGTGGCAATTCCGAGGCCGATTGATCTCCCAAACCTCGATGGCTATAACTGTCTGAAGAATTGGGAGGGCAGGAAGGCGGGAAGGTCTGGAGGTTCGTCCATTGTCAAAGACTCTGACGCTAACTTTGACAGTAGCCAGAGTGGATGACACTTAACTCGGATAGACTTTGCAGGTGAACTCTCCGCCACAGTCCGGTAGTTCGCCGAACATGTTTGCACCTTTCAGGTGCAAATTGGAGCGCAAAGGCGAGCGTACCTTCTCGAATGATCAAAATGATGGCAGGATTGGGATTCGGCGCACATTGGCCGCCGTACAAGCTTTCTCGGGCAATGATGCACCTGGAGCGGAACAGCGGAAAGCGACTTTGCATTCAAGATGAACCCGTGTCATCGATAGGAATTGCAACCTCTATGAGGTGTCAATTCCGCTGAATCTTGATCTTGCTAGAGTCATCAGGCAGGTTACCCGGCAGGAGACACATTTCAAGGCTTGGAGATGGACGGCTCACCTCTCAGTTATCGGAGGGGATGGAGTTCTGCGGGTTGTGATTGCTCGGATGTTAGAGTTGGGGAATGACGTCCCGACGGCTCTGGTCGTACCGCTTCCCTCAGCCAATCCGGAAGCCCACGATCACTGTGGAAAGAGTGCGCTCACGAAGAGCATGACGGTGTAGAGCAATATGATCAGAACCGCGGGCGACACTAGACTGAGGGCTCGTTGGAAAGTGCTAAGTGCGATCACGGTTGGTCCTTCTTCAGTTGTACCTTCACCTCGTCGATGTTAAAAAGCGGAACCGTTGGTACTTGAACCGCAAGGAAAGGATGAATTTCCCAATTAGGCGTTCACGCCGCTGGCGTTCTCGCTGCCCTGACTAGTGCGTCTCTGATGCCGGCGACGAACTTGTTGGGGCCATCCTCCAACGTCGCATTCGCGAAAGCATCGCATTCACCGGGACTTCCCGCGATAGAGACAATGGGAGTGCTTGATCCGGGCTCCCGAATCAAGCTTGTCAGGCGTTCCCTGTCCGCTATGGGAACGGAGTGGCACATCAGAACCAAGTCGAAGTCACCCGACTGAAAGTGATCGACCGCCTCTTCAAGTGACCATGCTTTGATGACCACGTACCCCGCGGATTGCAGAACAAGAATTCGGGGCGTCATTAACGATGGATCGAAGCCAACAGTGAGAACCATACCTAGCATCATGAATTCCTCGGCTTTCCAAATAGACCTTGATTTCCACGGATTCAGGGTTTGCGCACCCCGGCTATTCTTGCCAACCTCCGCCAAGGGCGCTGTACAGTTGCACGATCGAGAGTGCTTCGTTTTCCTGGGCAACAACAAGGTTGAGTTGAGCGGAGTAGTAGTTGGTGTCGTTGGTCAGCACCTCAATATAACTTGTCGAGCCGCCGTTGTATCGAAGCTTTGCCAGCCGAGTCGCATCTTCCGCAGACACAGTCAAGTTTGCTTCCTGCACCCGGAATTCCCGGAATTTCTCGAGTCCGATCAGCGCATCGGATACACTCCGAAAAGCCTCCTTGATAGTCCGCTGATAGGCGAGCACATCCTCCTGCTTCTGCGCCTCGGAGAGCCGCAAATTGTTGCGAAGTTTGCCCGCATCGAAGATCGGCTGCGTAAGGCTTCCGCTGGCGAGCCAGTATGCATTCTTACCATCGACTAATCCCTGGAGCTGGCTGCTGGCGACCCCACCCATCCCCGAAAGAGAAAGTTGGGGGAACAACTGGGCTTTAGCTACTCCAACATCGGCATTCGCAGCAACCAACTCCGCTTCGGCTTGTTGGATGTCCGGACGGCGCTCCAGTAATTGGGAGGGAATACCTGAAGGAATCTGCTCCGGCTGTGGCCAGCTCATTTCTTCTGTGGCGCCCCGCAGAATCGGGCCGGGATTTCGCCCAAGCAGGATACTAATACTGTTCTCCTCCTGCTCGATCTGTCTTTCGAAGTCGGGTATCGCTGCGGCAGCCGTGTACAGCAGTTGTTCCGCCTGGCGTACGTCGGCAAGCGTGCCCGATCCGCCCTGCTCCAATGTCTCCGTCAGTTGCAACGAATGCTTACGCGCCTCGAGTGTCTTTTTAGTGATCTCGAGTTCAGCGTCCAATGTCCGCAATTGCAGGTAGCCGGTCGCAACATTCTCGACCACCGTGCTGATGGTCATTCGTCGGCCCCATTCCGTAGCTAACAATCGCGCGCGTGCTGCCTCAGTCTGCCGACGGTAGAGTCCCCAGAAGTCGAGGTTCCAGGCTGCGGAGAGCGAAAATCCACCCGCAAAATAGCTCGAGTTATAGCCTTTGCCATTGTTACCGGAGGTGAGGCTCTTCGCCAGGCTGCGGGGAAGCCCGAGCGCGGTATAGGATCCACCGCCACTCAATATCGGAAATTGTTGAGAGCGGGTAATACCGACTTGGTCCTGTTGTTCCAGGACTCGCTGGGCAGCGATATTGACGTCATAGTTGTTCGCCAAGGCTTCGCGGATCAGTTGCTGCAAGCCTGGATCCTTGAAAACCTCAGCCCATTTCTCATCTCCGAGCGAAGCGGCTTTTGTCTTCTCTCGCGTCAGTTGTTCAACCGAGATAACCTGGCCGGAGTTCTCTTGGGAGGTGACCTCCGGCGGGGTTGCTGCGCTGAAGACATCGGGGGAATTGACAGCCGGCCGCTGATAGCGAGGCCCAACCATACATCCCGAGACGCACAGTGTAGAGGCAAGGGTCCCAACGATGAGAAGTGAGTGTTTCATGCCTGATCCTCTAGAGCAACTGGCTCTGGTGCGTGCTTCGAATCCAGCGTGGTTCGACCACTGCCGCTGAGCCGATGACTGATCCACTCCACCGTCGAGAAGGTTACCGGAATGAGGAAGACGGCAATAACCGTTGCTGCCAACATGCCGCCTATTACGACTGTGCCCAAAATCTGACGCGATACTCCACCTGCTCCGGTGGCCACCCACAGCGGCACGCAGCCCAGGATGAATGCGAATGCAGTCATGATGATGGGGCGGAAACGTACTCGAGCGGCGCCAAGTGCAGCATCGTAAATGCTTTTCCCGCTCGCGTATTCCGCTCGCGCGAACTCGACGATCAGAATGGCGTTCTTGGCCGAAAGGCCGATGAGCATGACCAGCCCGATCTGCGCGAAGACATCGTTCTCCAGGCTGCGAAGGTTCAGAGCGAGGTAAGCCCCCATGACGGCAACTGGTGTGCTTAGCAGAACGCTGAACGGCAAGCTCCAGCTCTCATATTGCGCGGCAAGAATCAAGAAGACGAAGAGCAGCGACAGTCCGAAGATCACTACAGGCGAAACCCCCTGAGCAGCTTTTTGCTCCTGGAAGGACATGCCCGAATAGTCATATCCCATCCCGGAAGGCATGGTCTCTTTGAAGACCTGTTCCAAGGCAGCCATGACTTGGCCCGAACTGTAGCCGGGCGCTCCCGAAATGTTCAATTGCGCGGCCTCATATTCATTGAAGCGCATAGTGAACTCAGGGCCAGTCGTTCGCCGTACCGTGGTGATGGCGCTGAGAGGCACCTGGCCGCCATTCGCGCTTCTTACATAAAATTGCCCGATATTGTCGATGTTGGTGCGATAGTCGCCCTCTGCCTCAACATAGGTTTGCCACTGGCGGCCGAACCGATTGAAGTAGTTGACCAGAAAACCGCCCATGAACGTCTGCATGGTTGCATACACATCCGACAGACTGACCTGTTGCTGTTGCACCTTCGCCCTGTCGACGTCCACATACAACTGCGGAACATTGGGCAAGTACGTGGGAGCGACTGCCGCTATCTCAGGGCGCTTCCTGCAGGCAGCCATGTACTTGTTGAGATTCTGCGTTAGAAACGAGAGATCCTTGCTGCCGGAGCGGTCTTCAAGAATCATCGTGACTCCGCCTGACGTACCAACTCCAGGAATCGACGGTGGCGGAAAGGCGAATCCGATACCTTCCTGAACGCCGCGCATCGTGCGATTCAGATTGGCAAGAATAGCCGTGTATTGTTCGTCGGGTTTCTTCCTTTCATCCCAATCCTTGAGCGTGATGAAGAAGACGGTGCTGTAGGTATTCTGTGTGGTGTTGAGGATGTTCACTCCAACCACAGAGGTGACGCCCCCCACTCCCGGTACATGCATCAAAGCTTTTTCCACCTTCGCAGCGGCGTCGCCTGACCGCTCCAGAGAGGCGGCGTCCGGTAGCTGCAAGGCGGCAAAGGCATAGCCTTGGTCCTCAATCGGCAAGAAGGAGGTCGGGATCCGTTTACCGAGAAGAACAGCGCCTACTGCGACAAGAAGAAGGAAGACCAACGCGAACCCGGACTTGCGAATCAGTAGCCCGGACCCGCGCACATAGCCGTTAGTGGTACGCCCGAAGACCCGGTTGAACCAGGCGAAAAAGCGCCCTAGCGGCCCCCTGCTCTCCTTCTTGGGCTTGAGGAGCAGAGCGCAAAGCGCGGGGCTTAGCGTGAGCGCGTTGAAGGCGGAGAAGATGACGGAGATAGCGATGGTGACGGCGAACTGCTGATAGAGACGCCCCGTAATGCCGGGGATGAATGCAGTAGGGATAAAGACAGCCGCTAAAATGAGCGCGATCGCGATCACTGGGCTGGAAACCTGTTCCATCGCCCTGTAGGAGGCGTCGCGCGGACTCAGGCCGTGTTCCATATGGTGCTCGACTGCTTCAACAACAACGATCGCGTCATCAACGACCAAGCCGATCGCGAGAACAAGACCAAAGAGGGACAACGTGTTGATGGAAAAGCCGAGCAGCGGAAAAACGGCAAAGGTTCCGATCAGCGAGACCGGAACAGCCAGCAACGGGATCAGGGTCGCACGCCAGCCTTGGAGAAAGATATATACGACCAAAACGACGAGAGCGAGCGCTTCGAATAACGTTAAGACGATCTCATGGATGCCGACAGTAACCGCCTTGGTCGTATCGAGGGCCACTGCGTATGTCATATCCTGCGGGAACCGCAAGGCAAGTTGCGCCATGCGGGCACGTACATTCTTTGCAGTCTCCACCGCATTCGAACCGGGAAGCTGATAAAGGGCGAGGATGGTTGCGGGCCGTCCGTTATAGCGCCCTATCAGGTTATATGTTTGAGCACCCAACTCAATTCGGGCGACATCCTTCAAGCGCACCATCGAGCCATCCTGGTCGGCGCGCAGGATAATCTCTCCGAACTCCTCGGCTGAAGTCAGACGGCCCTGTGTGAGCACCGTGTAAGCGAACTCCTGCCCATGAGGTATCGGTTCGCCGCCGATCTGGCCTGCGGGGTTTACGTTATTCTGTACTTGCAGAGCCTGTGTGATCTCAGGAACGGTGATACCCAGTTTGGCAAGCTTGTCCGGCTTTACCCAGGCGCGCATCGCGTACTGTCCAGCACCAAATATCTGCACACGGGCGATTCCGGGAACGCGCGTCAATTCGTCCGAGAGATTGATGTAGCCGTAGTTGGCCAGGAAGGTGCCGTCATAGGTTCCTTTTGGCGAATGGACCGCGATGAGCATCATCGGTGCGTGCTGCGATTTCTGTACGGTAATGCCTGCCGTGTTCACTTCGCTGGGAATCTGAGACTGCGCTTGCGAGACCCGCAACTGCGACAACACTTGATCGATGTTCGGGTCCGTCGTGACGTTGAAATCAACGTTAAGCTGCGTCTGGCCATTGCTGGCGTTGGTGGACCACATGTAGTCCATGTTGTCCACGCCGTTCATCTGCTGCTCAATAGGCGTTGCAACGGACTGCTCCAGCGTCTTCGCGGCGGCGCCGGGAAATGTTGCCTGAACCAGAATCTCCGGCGGGACAATATTCGGGAACTGCGAAGTGGGCAGACTCAGCATCGAGACAACACCCACGATCACCATGACAATGGAGATAACCATGGCCACAATGGGCCGTCTTATGAAGAATTTCGACATTGTTTACTGGCCTTCCGGCTTCTGCTGAGTTACTGCCGCCGCAACGGATGTTGGTTGCGGCGACACCCGCATCCCGTCCTTCAGCTTCGACACGCCTTCGGTCACCACGCTCTCATTGGGCTTGATTCCGCTCGTGATGATCAAATCCGAACCGAACTGGGGACCAAGCGCTACGCTTCGGATCTGCACAACATTGCCGGAGCCGACCACAGCGACCTGATAGGAGCCCTGCAACTCGTTGACGGCACGCTGCGGAATCAGAAGGGCATCGTGGCGAACGTCGGCTTCGGCCTTAATGCGGCCGAACTGACCGGGACGCAGCAGGTTTTGCGGATTCGGAAAACTCCCGGCGATCTGTATGGTTCCGGTCTGCGGGTTAACCTGGCGATCGACGAAAACGATCTTTCCTTTGTATGGATAGATGCTGCCATTACCGAGCGTGAGTTCGAGCGGAATCGCGTTCCCGCTGCTGAGCAGGTCCGCCTTCCCCCCGGCCTTCACGCGTCCCGACAATCCAAGGTACTCCTGTTCGCTGATGGAAAAATAAACCTTGATTGGATTGACCTGCGAAACAGTTGTAAGAGCAGTAGACTGGCTAACCAAATTGCCTACTTGCGTCATCGCCCGCCCTGCTACCCCGGTGACGAGAGAGCGGACCTTCGTGAAGCCCAGGTTGAGCCTGGCCTGTTCCACATTAGCTTCTGCAGTGCGAACGGCGGCGCCCTGAGCGGCCCGCTGCTGTACCTCGTTGTCGAGCTGACCCTGAGCTATGGCGTGGGCCTGGGCCAGAGGCGTGTCTCTCTTTACGTTGATCTCAGCGAGCTCAAGTTGCGCCTGCGCCTGCGCAAGCTGACCCTCGGCTTGATCGAGAGTCACCTGAAACGGCCGGGGGTCAATCTCAAACAGGACCTGACTGCTCTGTACGACTGAGCCTTCGCGGTAGTCCTGTTTGATCATGTAGCCGGATACCTGGGGCTGAATCTGGGCATTGACATAGCCGTCCAGAGTGGCTACCCAGTCGCCATAGAGGGTTACGTCGCGCTGCACGACCGTCGTCACTTCGACCTGCAGGGGAGATGCATTGGTTGGTCCGGCCGGTTTCTTCGCGCAGCCTGTCAGCAGCGACGGAATTGTGGCAGAAAGTACGTAGAGTAGGAGGTGAGAGCGTTGGCTCTTAAAAAACATGCTTGTCGGCGACTCCATTTGTGTGGGAATGCAATGAGTGGATGGACCTTTGGTGAAACCTTTTCACTGCGACTATCCCAATCACCGCGAAAAGCACCATGACGAGGAATTGCGTAGCCCGAGCTGCCAGTTCAGACTGTGACGGGGCCAACCCCATGAACCGGGATATTTGCTCGAAGACGGGGTCTACAGCAACAACGACGTTCAAGTAGAGGACGATGGTAATTGTCAATGCGAAGACTGAACGCCAGACACCCGACAAATGAAACTTGCGCCACGCAAGAATGGCCATTCCTGACACATAGACGGAGAGCATGGAGCACATCTCCACGAGCGTGAAATCATGCAATGGAAAGAGAAGTCCGGTGACGCTTGTAGCGAGCGCGCATTTCAGAAAGAGAGCTGCCCATTGGTCGATTAGTTCTCCGGTGAACAGCCCGAACAAGACTATCGTCCCTGCTCCAATCGCAAGGAGGTCGCATACCGCATAAACGAATCTAAGAATACTCATCGCTGTCCTCCTCTCACTTAATCCGCTAGTCCCCCTCCGTGCGCTCTTGCCGGAGCTGGCAATATCCTGGCTTAACTTCTTTCTATTTCTCCGCCCTCCGCGCTTTCTGCGGCGACGGATCTGCGATCGCAGTACGTTGCGCACTGATGCAGGACCACCTGCCGAGAGCTCTCCGGTAAACGTGAGTGAACATCCCGCTGCGCCAAGCCACTTTTTCTTTTGCGCGCGGTTGCTCGATATAATTCCCAATGACGACGGCAATTTCGCCGAAACTCCGCACATTGACTACGCGCTGATCGAGCAAGAGGGGTTCTGTGTGTCTTTCTGAGAGAATGGCGATCTGTTGATCGCGCGTTGTCACAGTGCCGGTTGCAGAAATATCGATCAATTCCGGCGTGAGCACCAGTTCCAGGCCGTACTGATCCCGCTTATTAATCGCTTCGCTCCAGCGATCTTCAATTTGCTGAAACGTTTGTTTATCTGTAAGCAGGGGTGTTTGACTTGGTGGAATGTCCTGGGCAACGGATTGGGGAATGGCAAAGAATATGACGGAGACAATCGACAAAATGATACACGCACAGGAGATCATGCCCGCATTAGAAGACACTGAATATGGCGCGTGCACGACGAGCGATGCTCTGCGGCTACCCGGCCATCGCGACCTTCGATGCCTCTGGATCGATGCACGTCCCGAAACGTAAAGTCTCCGGAGTGACGAACGCCAACGAACATTCCGAATCAAATCCGGCTGGAGGTTTCTTCGCGAGGAACGCTTGGACCTCATTCGATCAATTGGGCAGGAGCGCCGGACGGAGACAGCCAACGAGCGTGTCGTGATCCAGCACCTCGAGCTACGCCGCTTGAGGTTCGATGTCCGCGAGTCCGAGAACCTGATGAGTGAAACAGAGAGTCCGCGATTGACGAGAATGTGAAACGCTGCGTGCATTTCGCTGTCCTAACTGGTACCTGAATGATCCATGGCCGACTTGCTAACCGCTCGCTCCAAATCCGAAACGTGCTTTACCGCTATGGCTCGCGCTTCCCGCATTTCTTTTAACGAGATTCCCAGAAGAACAGCGCACTCATGATCGCCAAATCTCTCGATAACAGAAAGGACATAGACGAACCGTTCAAACTCGTTGAGCCGGAGGACGCTTGCAAACGGAACATCCTGGACCGGCATCTCTAGAACACGGCGTTTGCCGGCCGGTTGATCGGCAATTTCCGTCGGTTTGGGCTCACCCTTATGTGGCGCTAAGATTCGAATCGCATTGCGGACAATGACTCGCCGGGCCCACCTACCTGCCCATTCTTGAAAGACTGCGTTCCCGTCCACGCAATCGTCTAGTCCGGCTACGAAGCATTGCTTGGCCTTCTCGTGATTGGCTGTTAACAAAAAGGAGAGCATGTAGAAGCCATTGGGGTCTTCTGTGAACAGCTCGCGAAAGTCCTCGGCTGTTGCATATTCGCCCTGACCGCTTTCCGGAATTCTATGTGTATTAAGACAAGTCATTTCGGCTTCTCCTTCCTGTGCCGCTCCACCGCTGTGCTCGGGTAGTCCTCGCACCTTGCAGCAGATTTCTTTTGGCACCTGCTGGATGGAGCCCATCGCATCCATCAGTCTCGTGGACGTGCAACTTTTCAAGATGACCTCGGCAACGAACATCTAACCGACCATTCCATCTAAGGCAGTTCCGGTGCCAATGGCACCTACTGTGGGAAGAACGTGCAACGACTTGAGGAAAAGAGAGATATGAGAAACGATGGAGTTGCGACGATGGTTGGTGTCAGAGATAGTGGCACCAACTTTGACGCTGTCGGCGTTTTGTGACACCGAACTCGGCTCCGCATTCCAAAGCCGGGTGCCTCATTTGCAGAATTGCAGAATTGTCAATTTCGCATTGAGGTGACGAGAATCCCTGCGATTCATGCTTACAATCGAAGCACATTCACAGCGTCGCCGATCCACGCTCTCCCACGCTCCTATGCTCTAAATGCGTTTCGCGAGAGCGTCGGGAAAAGCGCATCTGGCCTTGAATGACCCTCTAATATGCGAAGCAGAGTGGTCCGAGCTAACTCTCTCCGTTGCCTCCCGCCGAGGTCTAGCTGGCTTTGCAATACGAGACTGTTCTAAACATCTACGCGAACTGAGACCGTGAGTTCGAGTGTCAATTGGGATGCCAGAGAATTTTAAGCATCCGCATAGAGCCTCAATCATCTGAATCTCAGCGGGTTAGGCCCTGCATCGCCCGCATCGAGTAGGCCGAGTGTCAGAGATTCAGTCGCCGCCTCCGACATTGGCGGAGTCGCGCGACACTTTTTTGGAGAGGACATATAGATGACCTTAACGCTGCAGTCCGACAACTCGTCAAAGCAGTACGCGCAGTCCGGGGGCGGTCTGCGGCGCGAAGGCGAACGTCTCAAGCTGCTCCTCGACATGACGAACACGCTGGTCTCGAATCTGGTGACACGCGATCTTCTTCGCACGATTTCGGCGAGTATCCGGCAATGCATGCATTGCGACTCTGTCTCGGTATGGCTTCCGAAGGGGGAGCCACGCCAATTGCGCTCTGTAACGATGGAATTTCCGGAGAGCAAGGGTTTTGTAAAAGAAGATTTGCTGCGACCGGTCGAAGGATCAGTTTTGGGCAAGACTTTCGAGACCGGCAAGCCGATTGTAGTAAGAACGGCAACCGAGCTGAGTGGGTCAGATTATGACCGTGCTTTTGCGGAGGGTATCGAATTTTGCTGCTGTCTGCCCTTGATTAGCCGCAATCAAACGCTCGGGGTTTTGGCTCTTGGGTGGCGGGATGAGAACGCATTCAGCTCAGAGGATATTGAATTCCTGATGCGCGCGGCGGGACAAGTTGCGATGGCCATCGAAAGTGCCTTAGCCTATCGTGAAATCGCAGAGCTGAAGGACAGACTCGCGCAGGAGAAGCTCTACCTTGAAGGAGAGATTCGCAGCGAGGCAGACTTTGAAGGAATCATAGGGCAGAGCTCGGCTCTGCGGCAGGTGCTTCAACTGGTCGAAACCGTGGCGATGAGCGATTCAACCGTATTGTTGTTGGGAGAGACCGGTACGGGAAAGGAACTGATAGCTCGCGCCATCCATGATCGCAGCCGACGCAAAGATGGGACATTGATTAAGCTCAACTGCGCGGCCATTCCTACTGGATTGCTGGAGAGCGAATTGTTCGGTCACGAGCGGGGCGCTTTCACCGGCGCGATCACACAGAAGATCGGACGGCTTGAACTGGCAGATCAGGGCACGCTGTTTCTGGATGAAGTCGGAGACATTCCTATGGAGGTCCAGCCGAAACTTCTGCGGGCACTACAGGAGCGGGAATTCGAACGCCTGGGCAGCTCACGGACGAAGAAAGTTGATATTCGTCTGCTTGCAGCTACCAATCGCGACCTCGAAAAGATGGTTGCGGAGAAACAGTTTCGAAGCGACCTGTACTATCGCTTGAATGTGATTCCCATCCGAATTCCACCCTTGCGTGAGCGGCCCGAAGACATTCCTTTGCTTGTGCGGTATTTCACGCAGAAGTACGCCCGCCGCATGCAAAAGAAGATCGAAAGCGTCTCAGCTGTGTCCATGCGGAAGCTGGCGCGCTGGCGCTGGCCGGGAAACGTTCGCGAACTCGAAAATCTTGTTGAGCGCGCGGTGGTCCTTTCGCGTGGGGAAAAGTTGGAGATTTCGGTGCCGGAATTAGCTGACGGAAGCATGAGCGCCGCCAGGGCGGGAATCGACAAGTTCGAAAAGCAGGACAGGATCGTGCGCATCCTGAAAGAGACCAAGGGACGCGTCGGCGGCCCCGACGGCGCAGCCGCTCGCTTGGGCCTCAAACGAACTACCCTGATCGAACGAATGAAGAAGCTGGGGATCAACCCGCAAAAAGTGTTATAGCCTCCTCCTGCGAATCTGGATTCAAGGTTGAATGGGCATCCGGACCAGGGTCTCTCGTCCGGGGACCCTTGCGATGGTGTCAACTAGTTCTGACATTCCGCCTGCGTCTGTCGAAATTCTTGACACCACCTCCGCCATGCCGCTCCGATTCCCTTTATTTTCACCTGCTTGGAAATCAAAGACCCTTGGCATGCACATTGCTTCTCTCCACATTGCGAGGAGGCAAGAGAAGGGGACGAAAGCAGATGGCAATACCGATATACATCTCCTTCCATGTAATCCCCAGCCTGTCCCAACAGCTATGGCCATGCTCAAGATCACGACAGTCAAAACCAACCGGCAATGTCGCATAGTCGTTGAAGGGGAGCTAGTCACATCTGCAGTAGAGGAACTCAAAAGAGAGTGGGATGAGGCTCGCGCCTCAGCTGGATGCTTGACGCTAATTGTGGATCTCAGAAACGTGATTACGATCGGCGGAGAAGGAAAGGACGTCCTGTTCGAAATGATGAGTGAGGGTGCGAGATTTATTTGTAGTGGCGTGCACAACAGGCATGTCCTTCAGCAATTAGCCCGCAAGATCAATTTGTGAATTGAGGTCTGACCAGCCAATTCTTGAGTGTCGTGCTGACCATCAACTTCCAATGGACTATCTCTCTCAGGCCTCTTCGATCGTCAACCGCCTAGCCGCCCACGTCGATGTTCCCGTGTGACCTGTGCTCCGTTTCGGCAATTACTCAATTGAATTGAAGGGATCCTTATGCCTTTGAAAACCTTGCTTCTGAACCCACCCTCATTCGAGAGATTTGACGGAGGCGCCAGTTCGCGCTGGCCCGCAACGCGCGAGATTGAATCGTATTGGTACCCGGTGTGGCTGGCTTACCCAGCCGGCTTTCTCGAGGGTTCGCGTCTGCTTGATGCTCCTTCCCATCATGTCTCAGTCGAAGAGACGATTCAGATTTGCATGCATTACGAGTTTCTAGTGCTGTTCACCTCCACAGTAGGCTGGGAGTGCGACCAGCGCTTGGCTTTGGCAATAGCAGCGGCGAAGCCATCAATTCGCATCGCCTTTGTAGGGCCGCCGGTGACTACCTCCCCTAACAAGGCCCTGAACGAGTGCCCAGTATTGGACTTCATCTGCCGCCGCGAGTTCGACTACTCCGTAGTCGAGTTTGCCGAGGGCAAACCACGCAATGAAATTCTCGGCATCAGCTACAAACTCGACGGAAATATTGTCCACAACCCGGATCGTCCACAGGTGGAGAATCTGGACGAAATGCCGTGGGCCACGAAGATCTACATGCGGGATCTGGACGTGACGCGCTACAACGTGCCCTTCCTGCTGCACCCCTTCATTGCGCTCTATTCCACGCGCGGCTGCCCGGCGCAATGCACGTTTTGCCTGTGGCCGCAGACGCTAAGCGGACACGCCTGGCGCAAGCGCTCCACCGATGATGTGGCCGCAGAGCTGGCATGGGCTAAGCAGGCCTTCCCCGAAGTAAAGGAGTACTTCTTTGACGACGACACCTTCAACATCCAGAAGGCCCGGACAGTTGAATTATGTGAAAAACTCAAACCCCTGGGTCTCACCTGGTCCTGCAACTCCCGCGTCACCACCGACTATGACACGCTCAAGGCGATGAAGGAAGCTGGCTGCCGGTTACTCATTGTTGGCTTCGAGTCGGGTGATCCGCAGATCCTAAAGAACATCAAGAAGGGCACAACCATCCAGCGAGCACTCGACTTCGCCAATGACTGCCAAACGCTTGGGCTGGTCATCCATGGCGACTTCATCCTGGGCCTGCCCGGCGAGACCAAGAAATCGATCCGCAACACCATCGAGTTCGCCAAACGACTTGATTGCGAAACCATCCAGGTCTCCATAGCCCACGCCTTCCCCGGCACGGAACTCTTCGAGTACGTGGAACAGAACGGCTTCATAACCAACGGAGCCATGTCAGACGAAGCCGGCCATCAGATGGCGCACATCGAGTACCCCGGTCTGCCCGTCGAGTACGTTTTGGAAATGGTCCAAAAGTTTTACGACGAATACTTCTTCCGCCCCAAAGTTGCGCTCCGCGTCATCTGGAAGGCTATCGTTAACCGCGACATTCCTCGTCTCTACACCGAGGCTAAATCTTTCATGAAGCTTCGCGCCCAGCGAAATAAGACCGTTCGTGTGGCCAAGGAAATAGGAGAACACATTTGAAAGGCACATCCAGAGCTGTGAAAGTCTCCACACAGGAGGAAGAGCTTCTCTCGGCAGCGCAGGCAGGCCATGAATGGGCATTCATTGAACTCTGTTATCGCCACTCCAGTCGTATTCTTTTCACCCTCTACAGAATTACAAAGAATAGAGAAGATGCCGAGGATGCATTTCAGGAGTCGGTTCTCAAGGCATTTGTCCATTTTGGAGATTTCAACCGAGCTTCTAGCTTCGTTACATGGCTCACGCGAATCTGTGTCAATTCCGCGCTGATGATCCTTCGCAAGCGACGTGTTCGCCCAGAGGTTTCGACAGACGCGCCAATTAATGAAAGCGCGGGTCCTCTTCAATGGGAAATTGCGGATCGAAGTCCCAATCCGGAGGAATACTGTATTCAATCTGAAAACTACCGGCTTCTGCGGTCGGCAATTTCCAAACTGCCGCCAAGTTACCGGCGCGTCTTTGAGATTCGCCTACGATCGGACAGCTCGATGAAACAGATTGCCGAGGAAGTGGGCATAACGATTGGCGCCACAAAATCGCGGCTAATGCGTGCAAGGAAGGCTTTGCACAGTTCGATCTGGTAAGAACAACCAAGGCTCTCTCAGATGCCCCAGCGTCATCCTCAAGGTGACCAGACGTGAGTTGCTGGAGACCCCTTGCTGAAGATTCGGGGGAAGCGTCGCCGCGGTCCTGGCTGGTTTGCAGACCCAAAACTCACAAGGCTCCAACTGAGTGTCACTAAACACCGACACCGTCAAGGTTGGTGTCATTGTCTCTGACACCGGTCATCCTCGCGATTCCATCGTTTCTCATTTCTCCCTCTTCCTCATGCCGTTATGGGTGCTTCCTAGTGGAGTGTTATTGGCACCGGAATTGCCTTAGGGAAATTGGTCGGTCAGTTGTTCCTTGACGAGGTCATCTTGAGTAGTTGCAGTTCCCGCGCGACTGATAGTGGTTAGTGCCGAGTTCCTATTGCCACGCACTGACAAAGGTTGGGCAAGTGCGGATTCTTCTTGACGTGCCGACTGTCTTCAGTGCCCTCAGTGGACGCGTATAGGAGTCTGCTCTAGGACTGAGACCGTCGCGAATGGCGCTTTAGGAAAAACCTTGATAGTACGAAACGAGTCTTTGGAGGCAGGTTATGGGAGTGGCGAAGCACTGGTGTTCAACAGCTTTTTTGATTGCTATGTGTCCACTGGGAAGTAGCTTATTTGCGCAGAACACTAACTCCGGTGATATTCGCGGCACCGTCACCGATCCGGCAGGGGCTGTCATTCCAGGCGTGACAGTCATGGTAAAGGATGTCGATAAGGGCGTCGTCAAGACATTCACCACGAATGGCGCCGGTTTGTATGACACGGGTCCAATCGTTCCGGACCACTATCTCATCACCTTCACCAAAGAAGGTTTCGCCGCGTTCGAGCGTGGTCCCATCACGCTGGACGTTTCCATTCAGACGATCAATGGACAACTGAAAGTCGGCTCAACGACGCAGAGCGTGGTCGTGAATACCGATGTGCCATTGCTCACCACCGAGTCAGGCGCGCAGGAGGCAACGCTGGACTCCGAGACCATGGCGCAACTGCCCCAGACCAATCTAGGAGCGGACTGGGAGATCTTCACCGTGCTGCTGCCCGGCGCCGCAGGCGCTCCCGAGAATGCCAACAGCGCCTCCAACCCGGGCCAAGTGGCAGCCATCAACGGCAACCTGCCCTTCGATAGCATGCTGGCCGATGGCGCTACTACGACGCTGCCGATGAGCCAGAACTCGGACGTCACCGTCTTCGAGACCACGTCCGAGGTCAAGATCAGCACCAACGGTTTCTCGGCGGAGTATGGTCAGGGCGGCATCATTTTCAACCAGATCACGAAGGGCGGTACCAACCAGTTCCATGGCGCGGGATATGAGTATTTTTCTAACGACGCACTGAATGCCTTCGCCTATCAATTTGGCACGCTCGGCGCGAAACAGCCCGAACTCCGCTACAACAACTTCGGCTTTTCCGTGGGTGGCCCAGCCATCCGGAACAAGATGTTCTTTTACTTCAACTTCGACAAGACAATCAACAACACTGTGAATCTAAATACGGAAACGCTGCCGGTAGGGCAGAACGCGGCCATGGCGAGCGGTGATTTCACCGCTCCCGGGATGCGGACTATCTATGACCCGACAACCCAGAGGATCCAGTACACCGGCAACCACACATACCAAAGCCCGGACTACATTACCGCGCAGAACCCGGCCGGAACGCTCACTCAGCAATGCCCCTGCGTGATACGCACTTCATTCGCGGACGAGTACCACAATGGCAACCGCATTCCCGCCTTCATGATCAACCCGGTGGCCCAGAACTTCCAGAACCTTCTGATTTCGCTAGGTCAGGGCGCGGTTCAGCAACCCACTAACACTGGCAGATCGCAGATCATACAGGGCGTCGTAACCAACAACTATGCCTATACCACGCCCGGCATCAACCCGTTCATCAAGTTCTTTGGCCGTCTCGATTACGACATCACGTCTCGCAACCGACTTACTACTTCGGTGACCGAGAGCGATAATCCGGGATTCTCTTTTGGCAACGGAGCAAACTTCTGTCCTGTGAACTGCGAAAACGAGGACGTCAGCCGCCACAATGCTCAAATCTCCGATGTATGGAACTTCAGCTCGGCTCTTATCAACGAAGCGCGCATGGGCTTTACCGACCAGTTGAACTTTTTCCTTCCCGCAACTTTTGGCAAGGGCTACCCCGCGATGCTCGGATACAAACTCGCCAAGGTAGATCTCCTCCCAGGCTTCGGGCCCGGCAACAGTATCTCGGGTTTTGGTAACGGGCCTACCTCGCCATTTATCTACAAGGAGTTTGTTTACGATCCATCCGACGTTGTGACGCTGGTTCGCGGACGTCATGTCGTACATTTCGGAGGTGAGTTCCTGATTAGTCTCGGCGACTCTACCCAATACGGCTACGTGAATGCCGGCAGTCCAAGCTTCAACGGTTTGTATACCTCGGCAGGCGGCCAGGTCACGAGTTCGGCCGGTACTGGTGACGGCATGAGCTATGCGGACTTCCTTCTTGGCCAGATGAACAGTTTCAGCGCTAGCGAGACGCCTGAATACGGCGCCCGGACGAAGAGCCCACAATTGTTCGTCCAGGACGACTGGAAGTTACATGACAACTTGACCATTAACCTCGGCCTGCGTTGGCAGAGCCATACCGGCTGGAGTGAAGTCAAGGGCAACGAGACGACCTTCGATCCCACGGTACCCAACCCGGCGGGTGGCTTGGGTGCCATGTGGTATGGCTTCAGCAAGGCAAACGGCCGCAGCCAGTTGATCGCGCCGAACTGGAATGTCTGGCTGCCGCGAGTGGGCTTCGCTTGGCAGCCAAGGAACGATACGGTCATTCGCGGAGGGTTCGGACTCTACGCCTCGACTCTGAGCATCGACACATATGGCTCGGGCATGGGCGCGGCTTTCGGTAGCAGCGGCGGCCCCGGCGACACTACAAACGGCATCTGCCCGGTGGCGCAGATCGACAGCGATGGTAGTACGCCGGATATCACCGACCCCGGTTGCGGCGTTGTGACAAACGGAGTCGACTACAATACGATAACTCCAAACGCCGCGTATCTGACTGCGCCGACTAGCCCCGCAGCACGCAACGGCCAAGGTACGGGCTACAACCAGTTCCATACGCCTTTGCCAAAGAACTACCAGTGGAATTTGAGTCTCGAACGGCAGTTTGGCCAGAACTATTCCGCCAGTCTCACCTACGTAGGGAATCACGGCTTCGATCTGAGCTTTCCAGTGGACATCAACCAAGTCCCCGAGAGCGAACTCAGCCCAAATGACCAGCAGTTCAGGCCATATCCGATTTTCCAAAGTATTACAGGAAGCACCAACAACGCCATCTCCAACTACAACGCATTTGAGGCCGTGCTGAACAAGCGCATGAGCTACGGCTTGCAGTTCAGCATTAACTACACCTGGTCACATTTCCTGGACGATCTGGATTCGGCGGGATGGGGCGCTCGCGAAGGCTACCAGAACTATCAGAATGCCTTCGATCCCAATGCCAACTACAGCAACGGCAACTTCGATATCCGGAATATGTTCAAGGGACAAGTGATTTACCAGCTTCCCTTCGGCAGGGGACATCAGTTCCTGAACAAGAACCTGCTGTTGGATGAACTCCTGGGCGGCTGGCAGGTTTCCAGCGTCTATGTGATCGAGGGTGGCAACCCCATGGGCATCACCACCGGTAACAATAACAATTCCAACAACCGGTCAGGGGGCTACACGCAAGAGGCTAACCTGGTTGGAAATCTCCACCTGCCAGGCGGCACTAAGCAGCGCCTCAGAGAGTGGTATAACCTCGATGCTCTGGCCGTTCCCGCTCCCAACACCTATGGCGATTTCCGCAGGAACATTGTGTACGGCCCGGGAGTTGTGAATGTGGCCGCCTCACTCGGTAAGACGTTCGATATCTGGCCGGAGCGTGGCATGAAGTTGCAGATCCGTGCGGATGCTGGGAATGTGCTAAACCATCCCAGCTTTGGCCAGCCGGGAAATAATGCCATCGGGCCTGGCCAGTCCGCCCAGATCACGGGGGTCACCGTAGGAGGAAGGCAAATACAACTCTACGGACGCATATCGTTCTAACGAATTAGTCCGGCCTGATGAGAGAGGCTAAATACCTTGCGGCTCCTTGACAAATATCACACACATGACGTGACGGCTGTTTATCGCATGCCGACCAGATGGCATTCGGGAAGTCGACAATCGAAGAGGCAATGTTCGCAATGCAACCCCGATCTCCTCCAGGAGCAATGGGCGGCGCCCGAAGAGCCGAGCCTCTTCAAGGACACTACAGCATAACGATTGAGATCAGGAGGCAAGCGTCCTGATCTCTCTGGGCACCTATGGGCAGACGGTTCCGTGAACAGGTAGGAACGACCCCGCGCATTGAATGACTTGTAGGTTTGCTTCGATCAACCACCTCTTCTTAGACCTCACTTTCGATTCGCATTTTGAGATCATCAACCGATTCACCAAGTGATAGCGTTCCTTCTCAACTGTCCAAGTCTGGTGACAAAGATATGACGTCTCGTTGACATTCAAGAAGCCTCGACAGCAATACCTTCGTGAAGGGTTTCTCTGCCTCCCCCGCGCGCAGGGAGAAATCCAGCCATCACATCCGACTTTGTCGGTGAAGGCGGCAGCACCCGATTGCGGGGCATAAACCATCAGGAGATTCAACTATGAAATCGGCATTATTTTCTGTGGCCACATCTGTATCGTTGGCTTTGTCCGTTGGGTCGTTCGCCTATGCCCAGCATTACACTCAAGTGAATCTTGTGGCCAACACATCTGGCGTAGCCCCTGTTACCGACCCCAATCTCGTCAATCCCTGGGGAATCTCCCGCACGTCCGGCAGCCCATGGTGGATTTCCGACAATGGCACGGGCCTGAGCACGCTCTACAACGGCGCCGGCGTCATCAACCCACTTGCAGTGACCATTCCCAAATCCGACCCCAACAGCAAAGTCTTCCCTACCGGCACGCCAACTGGCACCATCGCCAACAGCAGCCCAACAGATTTCCTGCTTGCTCCAGGAACCCCAGCGGCCTTTCTCTTCTCTACAATAGACGGCACCATCTCCGCATGGAATCCAACCGTAGGTGTCGCCCCTGGCGGCGCGCCACCGTCCAAACTCGCCACCATCGTGGTCAAAACCACGGATGGCTCCAGATACACGGGCCTCACAAGCGCAACCATCAACGGCAACCGTTATCTCTATGCCGCCAACTTCAATAAAGGTACCGTCGACGTTTACGACTCTGCCTTTCACAGAGTCACAATGCTGCCACATTCGGACGAAGCCCGAGACAACGGCGATAACAAGCCCTTCACCGACAATCATCTCCCCCGGAATTACACTCCTTTCAACGTGCAGGCCATCGGAAACGACGTCGTCGTTACCTTCGCGCTTCACGAAGAAGGCCAGCAACTTGAAACGGACGGGCCTGGTCTTGGCTACGTCGATATCTTCTCCTCCGATGGTCAACTCCTTCAGCGTCTCGAACACGGCGACTGGCTGAACGCGCCCTGGGGAGTAGCCCTCGCACCTCTCGACTTCGGCGTCTTCAGCCATGATCTTCTCATCGGCCAGTTTGCAGGTGGGGGCACCTCTTCGGGCAGCGGAACCATCGCAGCGTACGATCTAGCGACAGGAAAATTTCTCGGACTCGTACAGGATGCGGCTGGGTCAACACTGTCGATTAATGGCTTGTGGGCCATCAGTCCCGGCAACAGCGCCGCCGTCGGCAGCTACGACCTAGCCGCTTCACCTGCGTCAGAACTCTATTTCACCGCCGGGCCCAACCATGGCACAGGCGGGCTCTTTGGCTATCTCAAACCCGTCGCCACCGAACTCACCGCAGGCAACGACCAGTAATTTCACTTGCAATCTATAGCGACGCCCGGATCTCGGCCACGAGTTCCGGGTGTCGCTTTGAATAAACGTCCTAAAGTCTTCCACAGTGCGAGATGCTTCTGCAACGCACCTGCTCTTGCGGACACTCGAGTGTCTTCCTCGCTCACCAAAGCCCAGGGGCGACGCAGAGTCTCTTCATTCGAGCTGAAAAGTAACTGCCATCTGGCTTCATATCTATGCCTCACAGAATGAGCGCCGGTTCGACTGACCCGCCCGATTACGTTTGGAGGCGAGACGGACTTAGAAAAGGCTGCCTCATCGTCAGCCAACTCAGGCGCGATGAGGCAGTGATAACCTCTGACGAAATCAAATTTCGAGAATTAAAGAACTCAACGAGGCCTTAACGTAGGCTTCTCGATCAATGGAATTGCACTTCCCTGCTCTTGTCTGATCGACGAAACCAGATCTAGATTCCTATTGCAGTTGACTGACCTTGAGTTCAATGGCGGTTGGCTTCGTCAGCGGCGGCAGCGAGAGCTGTCAACGTGCTGAGGAACTGCTTGCTCTGGCCGGTGAAAAGACCATCGGCGGTGAGGCTTGCGACCGCAGCCATAGCGCCCGCAAACTGATCACTCAACGGACGAATGATCGCGACCTTAGGTAGCTTGGAACTGATAAATTCGCAAGGTACAGGAAAAATTAAATTGGGCTGAACGAGGCTCGGCGGTTGGACCGGAGGGTTGGCAAAGAAGTCTGGAAACGTGAGACCGGCGTCGGTCACTGGCGCGACGGGTGTTTGCACTCCATTGCCGGCAAAATCAACCCATTCCAGAAAATGCGCGACTTCATCTCCGCCGATGCCAAGGGTAATCTGAAGCACTTCTGCATCGTTCACTTTTTGGCTCATAGCTGCGTAAAGACTCGAGCCACCTTGTTCAATGAATCCAAAATGAAAAGCCGCAATATTTGCGATCACCTGAATATGACTGGGATTGTTGAAATCAGCGTCTGTAATAGGAATGGCGGTACGATTGCTAATCGTGATTGCCTGAGGAAACGTTGCGCCTTCGTCTGGATTGGTGGTACTGCGGTAGCGGGTGTACCAGCTGGTGTCGACGCTAAGATGCATGAGGTTGGTGAGGCGGCCGATGTTCTGCGCTCCTGAAGCGGTGCTACCTTTCAAAGTACGGAATTCATCTAGATTGACTGGGTCTGCCCCTTTGGACTCGAGATAAGCATTGAGGAAGTCAGCATGGCTCACTTCATCCAGCGTGTTGCTGGTTATGTATTGGGGACCATCACCATCGAGATTCGACAGAGCAGACTGATAAGGGTTCAACTGCTGGTTCGAGTCGGTATTCACACCTCCCAGTTCTGCATACTGCGTCCATAGATCTGCCTCGATCAATTCTGCCGCCGCTAGAAACCGGAGGATCGCGACATCACCCGACTTAAGTCTTCCGTTTCCTTCTCCACCTTGAGCTTGTGCCAGAGTCCCATTTGCCAACAATCCGGCGCCAATTGTAGCTGCGCCACCTGCGAGAAGACCGCTTCTCATAAATGAGCGGCGATCCAGCGGATTCTTGGTGTGATTCGATGAACCATTCATAATTTGATCTCCTGTTCTGATTCTGAGAATTTAACGTGGCTGTGGGTCTCAAAAAGAAAAAACCCGAGGTTCAGGATAGGCGCGAGCATGAGATCTCGTGTCAATGAATTGTCATTTCTGTGTCTGCTTTGTTCCTGAGAAGTTACAGAATTATTCCGTTATGAATCGATTGTGCATCGCGTGCCTTTTCGCGCGTCATTACGTCTAACGCCGGGTAGGCGTTTACTCGTGCATTGGATTGATTCGACCGTGATGTGCCGCTGATATTGCTCAAGAGCGCGCAGTCTGTGTCCCCACGCGTACTCATTCCGCTCGATAGAGCGACCCCTTGGGACTCTTCGCGTCTTTCAATATCTCGTTGACACCAGTGGAGGAGTACCCCATCGCGTGAATTTGCCGCAGCGCAACCTGTAGCAGTTGGTTCAGAAACGGGGCTTGCCTCTGTCCTACTGAGCTTGGAAAACTGCTCAATTCTGTGAGTCAGAAGAGCGTGCGCATTTTGCAGGTCCGCGATCCGAGTCTCGAGAGACACAAGATGGTTCTCGAGAATCCTGCGTTGCTTATCCACACGGTTGTTCCCGCCTTCGCGCAGCCCGCATATCGCTTCACCTCGCGCACGGAAGGCAGAAACTGCTTGATCCAAGCCGCAACTTCCATCCAGTGGAACATATTGTGTTACTCCGCGAGCGATGACCGCAGAAATCGGCTTCCATTTCTGACAATGGAACGATTTGTCGTTATTCCCTAGGCAATTGTGATGGCTAGAGCCGCTGCCCCAATTACGGCTCGGAAGCGATGCTGCCGCGATGCTAGTCATCAACTCTGACAAGGGCAGCAAGAAGCAACTTCAAGGGATCCGGTGGACGCACGTTGAAATCACGAGTGCCGTGTTGCTGACGTTCGTCAGGTCTGGCGCTCATGGCCGCATATACGACATGACGGATGCTATGGTTCGCGAATCACTTCATCACGTCCTCAGCGTTTGACGCGTCCATGGTGGAGTGCAATTTTCCAGTATGAAGCGGCAGTGTCGCGTCCACTAACACACCCGCGCATCGAGAGCCGTCACCTGGCAGGTTCAAGAAATGGGAATTGATCGAGAGCTGATGCGATGCATCAGAACTGACAAAATACTCAAAAAAAGTTACAAGCCCATTTCTTCATCCCCGCGCTTCATAAACGCGTCGAATGCCGAATCCTAATCGTGATCGGCCTCATCAAGATAGAGCGAGATGGAACTCAACTCGACATTTGGCACGCGGGTGCATTCGATAACACCCTTGTGAAATTTGAAATGGAAGGATCTCTGAAGCAACCGGGAACGCGACGATCGGCAAGTGCGTCGCCGTCCGGATGCTATTCGGAGTGCCTCGGGTTTCTATTCACCGCATCGGTCGTCGTTCCAGTAGCCTCTCAGCGATTTGTCGCGCCAGATCCACAGCCTGGAAGCATTAGCGGTTCTGTAGTCGATGTGAACGACGGCATTATCCCTGGCGCCACGGTCGTTCTTCTAGGCCCTGTCGCCGCTGAAAATCGAACGATCGAGTCTAAGGACGACGGGTCATTTCAATTCGATCAAATCAAGCCTGGGCTCCCTTACCACGTCACGATCAGCGCGGCCGGCTTTACAGGCTGGACTTCTCTGGAGATCGCCGTCGCCCCGGGCCAAGCTTTACTCCTGAAGGGCAGCAAACTTAGGGTTTCGCCGGACGCGACGTCGGTGACAGTGTTCGCTTCCTCCAATGAGATTGCCGTCGAGCAGGTCAAGATCGAAGAACGGCAGCGCGTTCTCGGCTTCATCCCGAATTTTTACACTGTCTATGATCACGATGCAGCGCCGCTCACGACAAAACTCAAGTTCTCGCTCGCGCTAAAAGCTGAAACGGATCCAGTGACATTCTTGGGAATAGGTTTTCTTGCTGGCATCGACGAGATGTCAGACACGCCTGACTACGGTCTTGGAGCGAAGGGTTACGGTCAGCGCGTGGGTGCTCTTTACACAAACGGTTTTACTGACATCATGATCGGCGGTGCCATTCTGCCATCGCTTCTTCACCAAGACCCGCGTTACTTCTACCAGGGAACGGGCACAAAGAAGTCCCGCACTCTCCACGCACTGTCCAGCCCATTCATCGCCAGGGGAGACAACGGACGGTGGGAACCGAACTACTCGAGCATCGGTGGCGATCTGGCCTCGGGTGCCATTTCGAATGCCTACTATCCAGCAACCAATCGCGGCCCGGCGCTTGTGTTTGAAAATGCTCTTGTCACCACCGGCGGGCGCATGGTCAACGGCATAATACAGGAATTCATCCTGCGCAAATTTACGCCCAGCGTCAAAGATCGAGCCTTCTGATCTGACATTGCGAATTCAGAGACCGGGTTGAGCCATAATTCCCGCGCCGACAGCGTAACAGGACGCGGGCAAATGCCGATTAGCCTAGATGGTCAAGGTTGCGTTTGGGCGCTGGAATTCAAACCTGCCGTAGGTGCCAATAAACGAACAGCCGCCTGACGGGTTCCCTGGACCATTGGGCCATGGCAAATCTGCATCTTCAACACCATTTGGGGTTCCCCCGATCACCTTTAAGTGCAACCGCGGACGGAATAACGCCGGCGCCAGGAGGACTCGGGCGACGAGAATCCCATGGGACCACATCGCGTGCGAAAGCCCGGGCTACTTCGCGCTGAGGCCAAATCAGCAAATAGAAAGCGGTGATATGCGTAATCCTGACGTTTTTACCGTTTTATCAGATTCAATACCGCCCCGATTCGCGAATCCGCTGTATGCTGTCAAAATCGATCAGAGAGCAGCAACGTCGAGTCTTACGACCACGGGTGAGATATGTTTCGACAGAATGTTAGGAAACACTATGGAAGCGCGGGAGCAGTGTTGCTTTTGTTCGTGTTGTTGGGGGAGCTGACATTCTCGATCCGACAGCAATCATTGTCCTGGGATGAAGGTGACCATATCTTCGCCGGCTATATGTCATGGAAGAAGGTAGACTTTGGCATCAATCCTGAGCATCCGCCGCTCGTAAAAGCGCTAGCGACGATCCCACTTCTACCGATGCACCTCAAGGCGCCAGATCCCAGGGCGAATACAGACTTCAAAGACGAAGCATACTCGGATGGACGGGATTTCATCTTCGGTAATGGTGGAGAGGCCGAAGCGGATCGCATGATTTTTCGCGCCCGGATGGCGGCGGCATCCCTCAGTCTTTTGCTGGGGCTGCTCGTCTTTCTGGCAGCGCGAGAGATGTTCGGCAACGGTGCGGCGCTGTTCGGATTGGCGCTCGTGGTTTTCGAGCCAAACATGATCGCGCACGGCGCCTATGTCACAACGGACATGGGTATCTCCTGCTTTATATTCGCCAGCATCTATGCCTTCTATCGCTACGTGAAGGCGCCTTCGGTCAGCAGGCTGATTGTTCTCGGCCTGGTCAGTGGACTTGCCCTGGCGTCAAAACACTCAGGTGTGCTCCTGCTCCCATTCGGCCTGGCACTCATAATTACCGAGATACTGTGGTCCTCGCCCGCGACGCGAACCAACAAAGGGAAACTTGCAATGCGCCTGACTGCCGCCTTTCTGGCTGCGTCGGCCATTGCCATAGTGGTGCTCTGGGCTTTCTACGGTTTTCGCTACGCCGCCAGACCAGGTGGAATGACGATGAATCCCTCACTCGCCGAGTACGCGGCGGGTTTGAAAGGGACGGAACAGCACCTTTATCTCGCGCTCGCGCGTTGGCACATCCTGCCCGAGTCTTATCTTTACGGGTTGGTGGACGTGCGCCTGATTTCAGATGCGTTCTCAACCTACATCTTCGGCAAGGTATACGCGCGCGGAGTCTGGTTCTACTTTCCTGCGGCCTTCATCATCAAGTCCACGGCGGCCTTCATGGGTTTGCTGCTGCTGGCCGGCTTTGCGATCGCTACCGGAAAATTGCGCGCTCGGCGCGAGATCTTTTTTCTCACCATTCCTCCGCTTCTCTATTTGTTGATCGCGACCGGCACTGGCCTGAACATCGGCGCAAGGCACATCCTGCCCATGTATCCGTTTCTCGCTGTGCTGATTGGGGGCGCCGCGCTCGCACTGGCGCATAGAGACCGGCGCTGGGCCTACGTCGTGGGATTGCTGCTGGCATGGCACGCGGTGTCTTCGGCGCGAGCTTATCCGAACTACCTTGCCTACTCGAACGAATTCTGGGGCGGTCCCGCGAATACTTATAAGTACCTGACCGACTCCAACACGGACTGGGGTCAGCAACTGAAGGCGGTGAAGAAGTATCTGGACAATCGCGGGGTTAAGGACTGCTGGTTTGCCTACTTCGTCGAACCCTCCATCCATTTCAGCGCGTATGGAATTCCATGCAAACCCTTGCCGACAGCTGACACCGGGTGGACGGATTATCGAGTCGATACGCCGCCGACGATCACGGGAACTCTTCTGATCAGCGCGGGAACGCTCACGGGCTACGAGTTAGGCTCCAATGTGCTGAATCCTTACCGGGAGTTTCAGAAGCTGAAGCCAGTTGCTTTCATTCAGGACGGTGTTTTTGTCTACGATGGGACGTTTGACATGCGTTTCGCCTCCGCACTCGGCCACGTAACGCGGGCCAGAGATCTCACTGCGGCCGGGCAGTTAGCCTCTGCGCTGGTGGAGGCCCAGACGGCCGTTGCCCTCGACCCCGATGAGTTGCAGGCACAAATAGTTCTAGGCGACACATTCACTGCGCTCGGGCGGCCGCTGGCCGCAAAGCCCGCATACCAGGCGGCGCTCGCAATCGCGAAGACGATGGAGCCCAGCGCCGAAGCGATCTGGGTGAAGACAATCCGAAGGAAGTTGGCCGGCCGGTAGTGACGATACCCTTTTCACGACCCTGCCAATCGCTCCCAATGCCCGGGCAAATCAGGATTGAAAGCACTAATCTGATCGAAATGGTTGGACACCGATCCTGCGGCAAAACATGTCAAGCGGTTTCGATCAGTAGATAAGCTTGAGGGACAATTGAATCTGCCGCGAAGTGCCGGCCGTCTTGGAAATTTCGCCGAAGCCAGACCCAGTCAGGATGTTCGAGGGAAGCCCCATGTTGACGATGTTGAACAGATTGAAGAACTCGCCTCGGAACTGGACGTCCATGCGTTCCGCGCCGGAGGGTCTCTTTCCGAACGGAGTGTCCTTGATCATTGCGAAGTCGTAATCGTAGTAGGCAGGCCCGCGGAAAGTGTCGCGTCCGAGAGTGCCAAAGCGTCCTTGGTTCGGTCCCGTGCCACCGGCGACATGGACGGGAATATTGAAATATGTACTTGCGTTGGCCGCTCCCATCCCAAAGTAGTCCTGGCGGTTCTTTCGCGCCGTGGACAACTTCGGCACGGCAATCTGATCCGGACGGTCGACGCCGTTCGCGCCCGCTCCCGTCTGCTGTATACCCGAGTAAACGGTGAACGGAGCACCGGACGATATCGACGAGATGGAGAGCAGCTCCCATCCATAGGTAAGGCTACGCGGAAGCGCGCCCAAAAAGCTCGCGCTCTCGATGTGCAGGTCCTGCGCCACACTCAGTCCAAAATTGTGCGTTGCGTCAAAAGCCGACGGTCCCTTCTCTGCGCGAAGATTGAACGGGTCCTGTGAAGCTCCTGAGGTAGTAGCGCCTGTTGAACCCGTACCACTCAACACCATCGAAGTCGTGTCGATCGACTTACCCCACGTGTACGAGGCCTGAATGCCGGGTCCACCGTGACCCAGGGTACCGAATAGCGAGGCCTGCAGCGCGTTGTAGTTGGAGTGCACATCATTGGTCATCACGTTCATCACCCCGAAGCCGCCGGTTACGTCGCCCGCGGAGTTGAATTGCGTGTTGGGTGCGAACTCAGGGGTAGCGCCGGGATAGGCGTTCGGAAAAGAGATGCGCGGAAGCTTCTGAGCCACAGTTCCCACGTACCCCAGATCCGCGGTCAGGTTGGCGATCTTGCGCTCGAGGCCCAGTGTCCAGGTGTAGAGTGTGCCATTGCCAAACTTGGCATCGATCCCGGAGAGGTTCAGAGCACTCACCGCACCCGATGAAGTCACGTTGGCCAATTCTTTCTCGTAGCGGTCCACGTCCATCGGCGTGTTGGCAGGAATATTCTTCGCTCCCTTCGCCAGAATGTCATTGCCGCTCAGATCATAGGCAATGGGCAACATCGATGGGGTGATCGTGAACCCATATGCCAGTGGCGCGCTCGAGGAGGATTGACGCCGCGGGCTGATCGAGAAAGGTGTAGAACCAGTGAGCATATTATCCTGCCAGATATTGGGCGGTATTACCATCACCGCCCCACCTGCGTGCGCGGTAAAGTTCTTAAGCGGCGCCCAGGAGATTTGTACCCTTGGGCCCCATCCATTCCAGGTGGATGAATATCCGGGCTGAGGGTTGACAACATAGTCCAAGGCTCCATTCAGTGTGCGGAAGGAGCCAGTGCGATGTGCACGCTCGGTGATCGGGGTGTAGTACTCCCAGCGGACACCGTAGTCCAGCGTCAGTTTTGACGTGACCTTCCAGGTGTCTTCGACATAGGCGTTGTAATCGCTGCGGTTGATGGCCGCTGGACCGATGTGTGCACCACCTGAAACTCCTGGAGGCGCTATGGCTACGATATAGGCAAATGGCGAACCTGAGAGGAAACCTGAGAGCGTATCCGGTAGAGGATCACCTACGTTGATATTGTGCTTGCCACTCGCGGACGCCATCGCTTCCGTTGCGTAGGCAGTGCCGCCGCCGAAATCGTACTCCCCGTTCGGTGGAATACCGAAATAGGTGGTGTCCACATTCTTCCTGACCTCGAAGCCCGCTTTCAGCGTGTGTTGTCCGGCGGTATAGCTGATGTTCTCCTGCTCCTGGAACAGATTTCCGTAACCCTGCATCACTGATCCGCCGGCGCTGTTGAAGGCCTCGAAGAGACCGTCTTCAAACTTCACCGCGGGGTCGGTGTGATCGGGGGTAGGAAAGCCAGGGGTGGACCGGGTTATCGAGAGCGAGGACTGGAGCACAAGCTTTGGCGTGAACGTGGTTGTTATTGTCCCGACGACGTTGCGCTGCCGATCGAGGTACTCGACGGCGAAGGCGGGATCGATCGCTGTCTGATCCGGGTTTGTCGTCGGTCCCGCCAGGTTGTCCATCGTGAAGCGCGCGAAAAACTGGTTCTTTGCTGAAAGCTTGTGGTCGATGCGCAACGAAAACTGGTCGGCGTTGGTGGGCACCTTCGAGGCCGTCGCGTAGGTATTCTCACCGAAGGAGCCAGTAGGAAGATTGGGTAGCGGATATCGAGCCAGTATCGCTGCAATGGAGGGATTCACCGGAATGGCCAGCGAATCTGTTGTGCCATCGGGAAAACTCACCGTGTCGGAGACGATATTTGAGCCTCCGGAAGGCCGTTGTGCAGCGGTGGGTAGCGGCATGACCTGGGTTGTACCCAGCACCTGGCGAAAGCCTTGGTACTCAGCAAAGTAGAAGGTGCGCTTACGCCCGTCATAGAGATGAGGGATGTAGACGGGGCCGCCATTGGTGAAGCCGAATTCGTTACGACGGAACGGCGGAATGCGTCCCGGGTATGCAGGCGTCGAATGATCGAAAAAATTGCGCGCGTCAAACGCAGAGTTGCGCACGAACTCAAAAAACGAACCGTGGAAGCCGCTCGCACCCGAACGCGTGTGGATATTTGTGAAGCCTGCGGCCCCACGGCCGATGTCAGCCGGCATCCAACCCGAACTTGAGTCGATACCCTCGACCGCGTCCACGTTGAAGTTCGAAATCGTGGCACCGCCCATCTCAGGGTCGCTAATGTCGGCTCCGTCCATTGCGAACGTGGCCTCCACGCCGCGCTGCCCGTTGATCGCAAATTGTGCCGTGAAGTTCGTGGCGCCATTCGTGTCGGTCATTGTGCCTGCCGCGAGCAGCAGCAAGGAAGAGAAGTCGCGCTTGTTGAGCGGCAACTCACTCACCGCCTGGCTCGAAAGAGCGACACCACCGGTCGCACCCGTGCCCTGCTGCGCGGCCACAGTGATTTCGCCCCGGCTCGACAACGTGATCACAACAGGTGAAGCATCGGAGGTCAGAGTAATAGCCTGGGCGTAGGCAGCAGTCTTCCCCTCGGCGATGATTGCGAGCCTGTATTGCCCGCCATGTAGTGCGGAAAGCGTAAAGCTTCCGTCGGCACCAGTATTGGCTTCGGCCGTGGCCGCACCCGTCAGTTTCACTTTGGCATCTGCGATCGGCGCGCCGCCGCTGTCGCGCAAAAGACCATGCCAACCAAGAGTGGCTTGCTCCTGCGCAAGGAGTGGTGTTGCGAGCACCAATCCAAGTGCCAGTAGGGTGCCTGCAGAACGTACGAGGCTCTTCAATATTGGCATCATCATGCTTCTCCTGCCTGTCCGGGAACCTTCGGTGTCGCCCGCTTGATCCCGTAACGCCGGCTCAGCCAGGTGCGGACGGGCTCGTCGTAATACTTCAAGACAAGCCATGCGACAAAAATCACAAATGGAATAAGTAGAAAAATCAATGTCAGCTTCACATTCAGACTGGGATGCCTTGTCCACGAGTAGGCCGCAAGCACGTATACGAATGGAATGTGAGTGACATAGAGCGGATAGGACAGGTTGCCGCTGAACTTGCAAAGCCTGATCATTCCCGTTCCAGCGTCGGAGTGTGCGCCGCAAAGGATGATGAGCGGAAATAGGAAGAGCACGCACGCCGCGTCGTAAAGCCCGTTCAGCGAGTATTCGCCAACCTTGGGGAAGACTGGCATCTGGAAGCACACCACAAGCACGATCGAAAGCAAGAGGAGTCCGATTTTAGGGACGCGAATCCGATCGTGAACCCGATAGAGCCAGAGTCCCATCACGAACGAGACCGTCAGGCGAAGAGGCGCCATCCAGATCTTCGGATAATCCCAGCCCCCATCCAGCGATCCCTCTGCGTTGGCAGTCCAAATGAGCAGGAGCCCGGATAGGCCGAAAATAATCGCAAGGGTGAGCGCGCGCAGTCGGCGAAGAATCAAAGCGTAGGCGATGTTTCCGAGGTATTCCTGCATCAGAGACCACGCTGGCCCATTGAGTGCCTGAGATTCGTTATGCCTTCCACCGACCGGGGGTGACGGCAGCAGCAGCAATGACGTGACATACGCCAGCAGCAGCATTGCGGCGTCAGTGTGGTTTATCGGCTTACTGAAGGGATCGAAGAGGTATCCGAGAAGCCCCAGAGTGGCTCCGATCAGAACCAGTGGATGAAGGCGGATGAGACGAATGCGGAAAAATTGGAGGACAGACATCCGCGTCCATCGGTCATCGTATGCATACGCGACGACAAACCCGGACAGCGCGAAAAAGAAGTCGACTGCGAGGTAAGCGTGTTTGACGAGTGCCCAAGGGCCATGGAAGGCAAACGAGTAATTGAAGACGTGGAAGATCACGATCAGAAATGCAGCACTGCCTCGCAGCCCATCCAACACTTCAAAATGCTCTTTTCCGGTACTGGTGTGGTCAACAACGACGGGAACTTTCATCAGTCAGATCACTCCGCAATTCAGGCTTGTTGCCGCATTCCCGCGCGTCTTCGTTAGGATCTAGTTCAGGTTCATAGGGAGAAAGCGATCACACGGACTCAGTGAATTAGAAAAGTCCCTGTCAACGGCGTGCTGTCCGACGATCCACCGACCAACACTTGATAATCTCCCGGCGTAATATTCCAGGCATTCTTCACTTCGTCGAATGTCTTCAATACGCGGTCGTCGATCGGAACAGAAACTGTTTTAGATTCACCAGGCGAAAGTGCGACCCGCGCCCATCCCACCAGACGCTTGTAAGCTTCGTCTGTGCCCTTCGGAAGCCGTGCGTACACCTCAGCAATTTCAGTGCCCGCACGCTTCCCGGTGTTCTTGACGGTAAAGTGCGCAGTTTTGCCGGAGGAATCGACAGTCAGGCCGGAGTATGCGTAAGTCGTGTAAGACAAACCAAAGCCGAAGGCAAACAGCGGTTTCTTGTGCTGCTCTTCGAACCACTTGTAACCGACTGCTGCACCTTCGTTGTAGTGGACAGCGTAGCCTGTGTGACTAGAAGCGTTCGAAGAAGGAGCTCCGTTGTCGGCTACATCTCCAGCATGAGCCTGACTTTCAGCAGGAATTTTCGCAGGCTCTGGGTGCGGAAGATCCGCTTCGCTACTGGTGAACGTCAGCGGAAGTTTGCCGGATGGATTGACGTCCCCAACAAGTACGTCGGCCAATGCCTTGTGTCCCAAGCTGCCGGCGAACCAAGCCTCGACTACGCCGGACACCTTGTCGATCCAGGGCATGGTCACAGCAGTTCCGGTCTCCAGCACAACGATGGTGTGCGGATTCGCCGAGGCTACCTGTTCGATCAACGCATCCTGATTGTCAGGAAGCGAAAGGCTCGGCACATCCATGTCTTCCGACAGCCACTGATACACAAACACGATCGCTAAATCCGCGCTCTTGGCCAGACTTGCTGCCGACTTCGCATCCGATCCGGGATCGAAGTCAATCTTTGTGTTCGGCAGTTTCGCCTGAAGCGCTTTCAATGGAGAGGTTGGAAACCAAACGGGTTTCTGCCAGATCGTCGCGCCTTTGCCCGGAGGCATGATGGCATTGCCGCCCGGCGGATCCACCTGCGCTGATCCTCCGCCGGATATCATCCCGACGTCAGCGTGGCCGCCAATGATCGCAATGCTGTGAATCTTCGACGGCACAATCGGAAGGACTGTCGGACTATTCTTCAGTAGAACGATGCTCTTTTCTTCGACACGTCGCGCGACTTCGAAGCCCTTCTCCACATCGACGAGGCTTTTTTCAGGCGGGTCGTCGACGATGCCAGATAGAAACTCAGCGTAAAGAACTCTCCGCGCATGGTCGTCAATTTCTGACATTGGCACTCTTCCGGCTTCCACTGCTTCTTTTAGCTTCGGACCAAAGAAGTCTGCCATCGGTTGTTCCTGATCGAGACCTGCTGCAGACGCCTTCTCTGTGCTGTGAGTTCCTCCCCAGTCAGAGATCACGAATCCTTTGAAGCCCCAATCTTTCTCGAGTACCTCGTGAAGGGTGTACGGGTTCTCGCAACCGAAGTCACCATTGATCCGGTTGTAGGAACACATCACTGCACCGGGATTCGCGATGGAGATGGCAATATGAAAGGCGAGCAGATCGGACTCCTGCATCGCTCGCTTCGAGATGACCGCGTTCACAAAGAAGCGTCCCGTCTCCTGATCGTTCATCACGTAGTGCTTGATGTCACCGACCACATGCTGCCCCTGCTCGCACTTCATCAGGTTGCCTACCACGGTGCCGGCAAGGAGCGGATCTTCACCTGCATATTCAAAGTTGCGCCCATTACGGGGTTCGCGGGTCAGATCGACCCCGCCTCCAAGAGTCATGTTGAATCCTTGCGCTCGAAGCTCTTTGCCGATCACAGTTCCAAATTCGCAAGCTGAATCCGGATCCCAACTCGCTGCAGCGCCCAAACTCGACGGCATAGCCGTCGAATACCTACCGTTTGCACCGCTGTCTCTCACTCCATAGCCCGCATCAGAGATAACCAAAGGCGGGATGCCGAGGCGACTTACACCCTCCACGTATCCAGCACCACCGTTGGTAAGGTTTGACAGTGGCATTTGCCACTGCGATGCGTGGGCCATGCCGTTCCCATGTAGTAGCGCGAGCTTTTCATCGAGAGTGAGCTGTTTCAGAGCCAGATCGGCCCGCTCCTCTGCGGAAAGGCTGGGATTCATCCACGGCCGGTCATTGCTTTGAGCGGCTGCGTTCTGAGCCGATGCGATAGATGCTGCAGAGATGAGCGCGAGGGCCGCAATAACGGTGAGAAGAAGGTAAGAACCAGACTTGCAATTCTGCATGTGTCTCCAAAGACTCTTCACGCGAGGGTGATGACAAAGTTCGTTCCTGCTCGATCGGCTACCTAAGCACTATTCCGTGGTGTGCTGGGCATCGACAGAACTCATTTCGACGCTTTTGTGCCGTTTTCAAAGACGAATTTGGCAGTCCTGGTATGAAGTTCGACCAGATACGTAACGCCATTCACGACCGAAGTGACCACACCGGCCCTGTCGTCCTTTCCCTCGACCACAAGGGCTGGAACGGTAACAGTTTTCTTGTCATCCGTCTTGATGGTCAACTGCACTCGGGGTCCTGAGGTTGTGCTCCAGGTCACTTCGCATATTCCGCGGGGTAGCTGAACGTTTCCCGCCCGAACATCGGTACTCAGGTAAAACGTCTGCGAGTTCTTCGCGGCCACTAGCGTGACCGAGGACCAGATGAATAAAAGGGCGAACCCGATGATGCGCCTCATAGAAAGTCTCCTTCCGTCCATGGCCGAAATCCTGCGGACATCCGACATAGACAGGCTAGGCGCAACTTATGAGGTTTTTAAGGTGCATCGTGCATCAGACATGCTAAGAGCATGACAAAGCTCGTATTTACACGAGGATAGATCTCAAGTGGGGGCCAGGTTTGCGCGGATGTATGATACAGGTTTCTGAGGTCGAAACGATTCACCACGTCTCGACAGCGATGATCGTTGGCGGCCCCGGATGGCCATCAATAACATTCGCTTCTATTACGGCTTCGAGATTTAGCTGCTCCCAATTCTTCGGAGCTTTCTGCAGCATTGCATCCAAATACGAAGGATTTGAAACGACCTCGCTTGCTGCTTCAGTTCCCTCCCCCAGGATGCCGGCCAGGATGATGACGGGCTCGCCGGTAACCGTGTCATGGAGTCGGGCGACTATGGCGTAATCGCGCGCGAGACTCTTGCCCGGAACCTGCCATTGAAGTGTCCAGTTCTTTTTAGGCGAACTCTTGCGATCCACTACCTCGCGGACTTGATTGTCATATTCAAACCCCATCGGTAAGTCCTGCGTTATGCGCATCGTCCAGGGATTATCGAATGCACCAATCAGAACAAATGGACCTTCTCGCAATTGAGCAAAGCCGGTATCCGAAGCGGATAACACACGAAATTGGCCATTCTTCGGAACGAGAGGCACAAGGGATCGAGCGAGTGTGATGACATCGTAGGTGTTTAGACTGCCACCTTCCGAGGCGGGGTACGTCCGGTTTTGGAGATCCACAGAGTCGGTTGGTGCACCAAGACAATAGGTAACCCGGCTCGACGTTGCGGTAATCGGCTGCCAGAAGCGCGACATATTCGAGGGTTCACCGGCACCTGCTGCCTGGCTCGGAAGTCTCAAGCGACCAACGCTAAATCCGATCAGCGCGGCGACGAGCAAGGCGATGGCGATCGGAATCCAGCGGGCCACGAGTCGTGAATGCGCCTGTTCGGCCTTCGCGTCCGTGAGCGACTGGAAAACAGAATCCTTCGGAAGCGACTCCACTTTCTCGGCGACCAAAGGCTCCGCCGCGAATCCCATGTGAGAGGCGGCTGGCTCCCGAAAAGTCGGAACATAGGAGCCGATCGGCAGTTCAATTACCAATTCCCCGGCGTGATCAGGGTTGTAATAGTATTGGCTGAGCCTTTTCCGAACCTCGGCTGCCGCAGTGCGAACCACCGGATCTAGATTGACATCGTAGACAGGTTCGCGCCCAAAAGCCTCGATGCCAATGGTTCTTTCCTTTAATTCGCTCGCATTGCCAAGAAGCGTTTGCTCGACAGTGTAGGTGAGCAACACCGGGTATCGCTTGCTGTTCGTGAACAATGGGTGCGCAACGAGCCGCCTCAGCTGTTCGCGAACGAGCGCTGGATCCGGCCCAAACTGCACACCGTTCTGTCCATTCACAGAATGTGACGAAGACGCCATATCAAATGACCGCTGAAGACCCGTTCCGCCATGTCCTTGCAATCTCCTGTGCTGAAACGATTTAGCATGGGCCTCAGCTGGAGACCTAAAACTGAGGCAACACATAATCATTTCATACACAAGGTGCTGTCGTCATTTGTCCCGAATGGCCAAGGCTGATCCAGAGACGGCGGTCCCTCGGTGCGAACCGATTCCGTTAATGGGGCGCCTCGGATTCAGCACTAAGCCTTTCCGGCTATGCGGCTCATGTGCGTTCATCGGTGAGCGTATTGGCGATCCTGCGACATTTGAGGGGGGAACTTGGGACTTGTACCCGAAGCGCACGACTATCTGATGAATCGCGAGAGCTTCGCTGGAACACCCCTCCATGGAACCGCACGAAGTGTCGGAGACTAAGCGCGAGTTGAGTTCTGCACTTTGGCTGTCAACATTCGGTCCAGGTGAACGTAGCCGCCGTCTACAATGATGTGCTGCGCCGTGGTGTGTCCTGACTGCGTGGACGAGAGCAGAAAGACAACGGCGGCGGCAATCTCCGCGGCGGTGGTCATGCGGCCTTCTAGGGGGATCTGCCCGGAGATGTGCTTCAGCGCAGCTTTCGGATCCGGCTGCCTCCCCACCCAAGCCTCATAAAGCGGCGTCAGAACCTCAGCCGGCAAAACAGCATTAACACGAATTCCGTATTGGATCAGCTCTGCAGCCCATTCGCGGGTGAGTGCGAGTTGCGCTCCTTTGGCGGCCGCATAGGCTGACGTATTGCCCTGGCCCGTGAGCGCAACTTTGGAGCTGATATTTACGATTGAACCGCGCGTTGCTTTCAACATAGGAAGAGCGAAGTGAGCCAGCGCATAATAGTGAAGCAAATTAGAACGTAAACTCGCTTCAAAGCGTTCAGGACTGCCGGACTCCAGGCCTACGCTGTCATTACGGCCAGCGTTATTGACCAGGCCATCGAGTCTTCCATACTGGACGGCGATATACTCAATGGCTTTCTTGCACTGATCTTGTTCAGCGAGGTCTGACACAATCAGTTCACATGGCCGTCCATCGCGTTGAGTTTCGGCAAGAAACTTCTGCACATGCTCCGAGTTATGGCTGAGAACAACAACGCGCGCGCCCTCGGCAAGGCAAGCGCGTGAAATTCCTTGACCGATGCCCGCCCCACCGCCAGTAACCGCGATGACGCTGCCTTTTAATCCGAGGTCCATTTCGTCTCCAGTGTCGAAGTTTCAACGCAGTGTCAGAAAACCGCCATCGATGGGATAATCCGCTCCGGTAATAAAACTCGCCGCGTCAGAGGATAAAAACAGAGCAAGCTGCGCTATCTCTTCTGGGGTACCCATGCGGCCAATGGGTTGCGCCGCGGCGAGTTTCTGCATCATCTCCGCTTCCTGGCCAGGATAGTTTCCGGCAACAAAGCCATCGACAAACGGGGTATGCACTCGAGCGGGCGAGATACAGTTGCAGCGAATGTTCAGAGGGAGGCAGTCTTTGGCAACAGAAAGCGTCATCGCCAGCACGGCGCCCTTAGTCATCGAGTAGGCAAAGCGGTCACTCAACCCGCAAGTGGCCGCGATGGAGGCCATGTTGAGGATCACACCAGCCTTGCGCTTCTCCATCAATGGAATCGCGGCCTGCATGACTAGGTAGGTGCCTCGCACGTTGATCCGATAAAGGCGATCGAAGTCGACGGGCTCAGTGGTCAAAATGGAGCCGACATGCGCGACACCTGCGCTATTGACCAGCACATCAAGGCTCCCGCTGGCGGCGATCTGGCCAAAGGCATTCGCAATACTCTCCTTCTCCGAAACATCCAGCGCAATCGACGACACTCTTCCCGAAGTCTCGGAGGCGATACCAGCGGCAACCTCTTGCGCGCTGGCCGCGTTCAGGTCAAGAAGGATAACTTCGGCCCCGGCATGTGCGAACAGGGTTGCGACGGCGCGGCCAATCCCGCTTGCGGCGCCGGTGATCGCGGCGCGCTTGCCGTCCAATCGAAAGCTCTCCATCGTCCCCTCACAATCCTGCGACGGGCCATATCAATCGCCCGTTGCCCTACACCGCTAGTAATAACCCTTTAGAACCTCTTTCCTGCTGAAGGTGTGAGGTTGAAAGGACGCTTTCAATGGAAATCTCCTTTCGGGGGCCCGTTTAGTTCACAGTAAAGCGGCAACTGAGTTGATTTTCAGCAGGCAGATTGGCACTCACACCACTAGGTAGCAACGCGCGTGATAAAGTTCACGACCGGGGCCGGATCCTCCGGTGCGAGCGGATAATGTCCTGCGCCCTTCTTGACGATCACCTCGATTTTGCCGCCAAGTTTCTTGTATCGCTTTTCAACCTCGAGTGTATTGTCGTTGAACCACGGGTCGAGGCTGCCGCAAACATGGAGAAGCGGCACGTTGGCTTTGGCCAGAGGGGCGAGATTATCGAGCGGCTGCGTTTTCGCCAAGGCGCTGTGCATGCGCGGATTCTCAGCGTAAATGCAGGAAACTTTGTCGGGATTTTCGATGGCCCACGCGTAGACTTCGCCGGCGCCGCCGCCCGCACCTTCCATCGCCGGCTTCTTCGAAAAACCGTGCATGGTCAGGTATTCATACACCGTGTCCCAATTCTTCACTGCGAAGTCGACCCCTACGGGGCCGGTGACGATGTGAAACCCCTTCGCGAGAAGCTGCTGATCGACCTTCGCATCGCGAAACACAAAACCTGCCCGGTAAACCCAAGGCATGCCTGGGGCAGAAGCGCTCGGCGCGATCACCGTGATGCTCATCGGCGTGTCGCGCACGCTGAATTCGTAGCGGTCGTAACATGGCGAAAACAGCGGTCCGCGGCAGGTGAGGTAGGTGTCCTCCTCCGGATAGTTGCGATAGACATTCTCGGTGCCGTAGTAAGAAGTCTTTCTGAACCTGTCGCCCGCGAAGGCTGGTGTCGGTCCTCTCACCTCCTGTATGCTCTGTTCGATAAAGTCCGCGATCGGCTTGGGGTTGCGGAGGCTATGCGGATGATGGGCGTAACCTTCCTTGATCATCATCGAGATGCGTCCTCCAAACTGCTGATAGATGGCCTCGATGGCGGAAGTATACGGACCGAGGAGCGGATCGAGGGTGCCGCAGATCTGAAGAACAGGCACATCGGCCCGCGCCAGGTCTACCAGCCTCTGAAAACCTTCGCGCACCATCCCCGGATTGTCGGCATAGATGCAGGAGACCTTGTCGGGATTGGCACTGCCCCACTGATATTCGAATATCCCGCCCCGGCTCATGCCGACGAACGCGGGCTTCTTCGACAACCCATATTGCCCGGTGAGGAAGGCATACCACGCATCCCACTCCCCTAATGCCCTTTGGGACATTCCGAGCTGATCCATAAGCTCATCCATAGTCAAATTCGTTAGTGACCCTGGCTTGGGGTCGACCGAGATGTATGCGATGTGAAAACCACGGCTGAGCAATTCGACTTCGGCCTGGGGCTGATGATTCCAGTAAACTCCGCGCCAGGACCACGGCTTGCCCGGAGCCGCCTTCTTGGGCACAACGACAACACACCGTAACTGTCCTTTATTCGACTCTCCAAGATTGCCGGACTCTTCGCCGGCCGGCGGCTTGAAAGGCCTGATAGCCAACGTCTGCATATCCATGACGAAGTCGTAACGGTCGAATCCGTGCCAGTCGATCTTGTCGCCCTGAAAGGCCAGGGGGGCCTGATTCTCGACCTCGGCTCTGCTCGATCCCGATGGGGTTCTCTTATCGAGAGCGGCCTGAAACTGAGCGTCAGCTGTATTGGTCAAGAGAGGAAAAGTAGCAACACCGGCTCCCACGGCAGCGATGCCCTTGACGAAGGTTCGTCGCCCAGGGGACGACGGCTCGGTGTTCCTGTCTCTGTCTTGTTGGTCAGATATCTTCATCGTCAGAGTCCTATTTCGATGGGTTCTAGCGATTCGTGGTGAATGGTGCGGCGGCATCGCGATCGTTCAGTCAGCATTCTCTCGGCTGTTCGATCGTGCGATGTTCTCTTCGCCTGAATCGTAACTCTATGCTGGACCGCTGCCTGGGTTGCTTAACCTAGAACTGTTTGTGATGATTCTCAGTCCATTTCCCTCAGGATCGTTGCGAACTGCGCAGGGCGTATCGAAATACATCGTTGCGCGGGTGTCAGCGGTGTATGAGGGCCAATGCGGCATGCCGCTGTGATTGGGATTTCCAGTCCTCGCGAAACTCGTCCACGCCCTGCCCATCTGCCTCGACAGAACAAAAGCGCCTGAATCTCCGGCGCTGTAGTGGTCGCAGAGTTCGGCATTGTCGAAGGTGAACGAGATCTCAGCCGCGTGGAATGTGCCCGGACGGTCATCCAATGCGGGGGTCCGCCACGCATAAACATACGCATACGCCGGTGCCGCTCCCTGCGCGGCTTTTCTGCTTGCCTGCGCAATTCCCGGGATGCGAAGCTGAGAGGCGGCGATAGTGGCGTACAGGCCAAAGGAAGTTGCTTTGGGATAGTCCCGTCGATAAGCAGCGATGATCGCCTCGCTTTCCCCGCCAAATGCCTCTCTGACCAAACGATTCATCTCCTCAACGGTCATTGCGTCCGCATTGGGACGGTCAATTCCGCTGACAAACTCGTTGAGATCCGTACCCGTGATTAACGGAATGTCGGCCGAAATTGCAGGCGCTCCTGGATCGAATGGATGAGATGGAAGGACGTGGCCGTCTACAGTTGGTCCCCAACCGCTCTCTCCAAACGTCCCGCGAAGGGAGGGTTGAGGCTTGAGCATTTTCTTCATCCCTTCCACCGCTGCTCCCGTGAGACGGGAGACGGGAATCTTCTGCAGTTCCCTCACCTGCGATTTGGACAGTCCAAGCTCATCGAATATCAATTCAGCTACCCGCTGTGAGTAGTCTGGAGTGAGCGCCTTCAGAAAAGGCCCACTCTGAATGATGGCGCGATGAAACAGGCCTTTCGCCGCTGGCATAGCCATCAGTGCGGCGACTTTTCCACCGCCTCCTGACTGTCCGAAGATGGTCACACAATCAGGATCACCTCCGAAGGTCATGATGTTGGCCCGGACCCATTCGAGAACCGCGACAATGTCGAGCATCCCGACATTAGCGGACATTGCGAACTCTTCTCCGCCAATGGCTCCAAGATTCAGATAGCCGTGCACGTTTAAACGATGATTGTGCGTCACGGCAACGACATCGTGATTGCGCGCGAGATTTTCGCCTTCGTAGGAGAGGAGATCGTGGTCACTGCCAGCAGAAAATCCTCCTCCATGCATGTAGACCATAACTGGGCGCTTGTGCGACCCGTTAATCTCCGGTGTCCAGACGTTGACGCGCAGGCAGTCTTCGCCAGGCACAAAGATGGCTGAGCCGCGATGGAGCAGGAATGCGTCCTCGTCGTGGTTCGCCAGGTTATGCCCATCGGTATCGAAGTGCGCGGTGAACTCCTGTGGGCAGACGCGTCCGTACGCAAGCGCGTTACGAATTCCGGTCCACGGTTCCGGTTTGGCAGGTGGCATAAAACGCCCGGCTCCGGAGGTCGACGCGCCGTACGGCACGCCTTTGAACGTGTAAACGCCGTTCCGCTTGAATCCGCGGATCTTCCCTGCGCTTGTCTCCACGACCGTAGCCTCGTCCGAAGCGACGACCTTGCTGCGTCCGCAAGCGGGTGCCGCAGGCTGCGAATTTGTCGGTGGAGCGGTTGCCGGCGAGCCCAGAAAGTTCTTCGGTGCGAGAGCCGAAGCGGTGACTCCTGCGCACGACGCTGCCATTCCAGCCAGCAGCGTGCGCCTCTTAATCGAGATAGGAGCAACGGATTCTTTGGACACCGCGGGATGCGATTGCTTCTCGAACTCTCGTGTCGGTTCATCCTTCTCTCTCACGGGATCATCCTTTCTTTGAGGAGAGTGGCATGAGTCTGTCTCGATGGAGACGGGTTGGGCTTGCAGCAGGTAGTGACGTCGGCGGGTCTGCGCGCTTCGCGGGACTGTTTGGTCATCTCGTCTCGAGCACGACGACGGTGGCGATCGGGTCGAGCGGTTTGTTCGGTAAAGCAATGTCGACGCCGTTTGCGACGTTTGTAATCCGAAGCGGTCTTTTCGTCTTGTCCGCTAAAAGGTGCGCGCCGATCACAGTGCGGGGTACCTTTTCGAGGTGAAAACTGCCCGCGGGCCATGTGAAAATCTCAACGTAGATTTTGTTCGAAGTTGTTGTGGATCGCCAGTTCCAGGCGGAAATGAACTTCGGCTTGCCATCGTCATTCTTTTCAGTCGTGCTGAAGCTACCAGCCTCCTCACCGAAGAGTGTAGGTTGCGTGCCATAGATCGCTGCGCCATTCACAGCCAGCCATCTACCGACCTCGTGGAGTCTTTCGATTTCAGCGGGAGGCACATTGCCTTTGGAGTCCGGTCCGATATTCAGGAGATAATTGCCGCCTTTGCTGGCGATGTCGATCAAATTGCGCAGCAGTGTCTCAGTGGATTTGAAGTTTGTGTCATAGGACTTGTATCCCCACGTGTCGTTCATCGTCATGCAAGCCTCCCAATCTCGTCCGGGATAGCCTTTAGCAGGGATGTATTGCTCCGGGGTTTCAGTGTCTCCCTTATAGCCGCCCCCTAGGCGGTTGTTCCATATGAGATTCGGATGTTGATTGAGCAGCGTAACAATCTCGCCTGCAAGCTCCGGTGTCATATCGTCGGTTGGAGTGTCGAACCAGATCACCGCGGGAAACTCGCCATAGTTCGTGAGCAGTTCTTTGAGCTGTGGAATTGATTTTGTATGGAGGTAGCTCGCGAAATCGCCATCCTGCTTTGGATCCCAGTGATGGCTTGGCAGCTCATGGTTACCCGTCTTTAGTGCGGCACCTCCCGGGGCTGTCCAATCCTGGTCTTGCGAGTAATAGAAGCCGAGTTTTACGCCTTGCTTTCCACACTCCTCTGCAAGTTCGCGAATCGGATCGCGGTGGAACGGCGTCGCGGCAACAATATTGAACGGATCCGCCTTCGAGTCGAACATTGCGAAGCCGTCATGGTGCTTTGACGTGATGACGATGTATTTCATGCCGGCCGACTTCGCGAGCGCAACGATATCGTGTGCGCTGAACGCAGTGGGATTGAACTGCGATGCAACTGCTTCATAGTCCGCAACGGGAATAGACGCACTGTTCATGATCCACTCGCCGATGCCGGGGACTTGTTTCCCGTTCCATGTCCCGGCAGGAATCGAGTAGAGTCCCCAATGGATGAACATGCCGAATCGCGCTTCGCGCCACCAATGCATGCGTGCATCGCGCTGGGTTGCCGTCTCCGTGTCCTGAATCGAGGCTACCGGGTGCTTTGTGGCAGTATGGATATGCTCTCCCTCAAGCTGGGCACGTGCGGGGAGCACACATGGCGCGAGAAATAGAGCAGCAAAGGCGATGACGAAACATTGTTTTCCCAAGATGCCTCCTAGTTATTGCGACGCAGATCCACGAGCCGGGTCATGGCGCTGAGTGTTTGTTGAGTCAATCTCTCGACGAACAATCTGAAACATCTGAAACGTCTCCGGTGAGATTGTTCCATCCTGATAGACTTCAACATCCAACAGGGGAACATTACGGCGCCTCATCGAGTCTTTGAGTTTCGCGACCATGACATCGGCTGAATACCGCGGCGGATCTATAGCCATATCTGTCTTGAAATGACCCCAATCCCCGTTGATGATGGCGGTGATCTGTCCTTGCAGGCCCTGTTGCGGACCGCCTGTGAATCGTCCAGTTCCGCCGATCGGAAGATAGTCATCACCGTCGATCATCTCTGTCGAAAATGCGTTCTCGCCTGCAAAGACTTCGTAAAATTCGTTCAATTTTGGCAAAGTCCAACTGTTGTATGCGATAACCCGGTTTGCGTTCCCCATCTTGGCTGCGGCGGTCATCTTTCGCCAGGGTGCGTTGAATGGGTAATAGGTGAAGGCAGCATCATCAAACCAGAAACCTGCGAGTTGATCGCCGTACTGCTGACCAATCTGGCTGATGATCTTGCACCAAAGATCAAAGTATGCCGCCTTGTCTTCGTTGAAATGCGTGCGCTGCCACCACTCGTTGTCATCGTGTCCGGGATGGAAATACAACTCCAGCTTGATATTGTGCGTTCCGAGCGCCCCGGCGAGGTCTCTTACCAGATCCCTTTGGCAGGTTCTGCCAGGAAGAATCGCATCGATTGCCGGGTTTGGTCCCGGGAAATGGAAACCCGCATGCGAGGTTGTAAAAACCACAAAGCCGGCCCCCATTTGCGAAACCATATCGGCGAAGCGGCTAACGTCAAAATCGCGCACCGCGTCGCAGTACAGCTTGGGAGCTCCCTCCCGCGGCTTTGATTGGCTAGTCCAATGAAACATTAGTCCGTACTTAGCCGCCACCAACCAATCTGTGCTCGATGCCTGCTCCTGACTCAATCGGGCAAGAGTCGCCTCCACGTCGGGCGTGACTAGTTCTAATGAAAAGAGCTTACCGAGCGCTGTCGATCCAGTTGATCGAAATTGGATCCTTCTAGAGCCCGCCGCGAGCTGAACTGTGCCTAGCGTTACCTTGTTCCATCTTCTCTTCCCGCACGACGCATTCAATCTCTTAGAATCAACAGACACCTCGACCGCACAATCGACCCCGGTACTCTCGAGAATGGCAGAGATTGTGTATTTCCCCTCTTTTGCGATGAGTGCGGTCCAAGTGAGTGAGTCGTTGTTACTTGACCATGACTCAATCCAGCCGATCTTTCCCGGTCCCATGTCGATCGGCTTGACCCCACCTTGGCGAACAGCGTCTACGCCCATCAATATCGTGCGCTCATCAGATCGGATGTTGGTGCTGTTGCCAGGAGTGCTGTCGCTAGGCGCGGTCGCAACCTGAGGAGGAGACAAGTGAATGAAAGGGGAGAGCAAAAGTGTTGCTAAGGTGATCAAGGAACGATGCATCGTTTTGATATCTCCTCCGCCGAACACTTTTTTCCGGCACGTAAGCATCCGGTTGCGCGATGGTCACAGCGCGCTGCTTTGCTGTTTTTTCCTAGTGCCTGTCAGGAATCTGCGATCGCTGTTGCTTCACGGTTCGCAGAGCTTCCTTGACACTCGGGTCTTCCGGTATCAATGTTTCTGCGATTTTCAGTTCCCGCTCACCTGCACCCAGTTGACCTGCATGGCAGTATGCCAATCCGAGGTTCTTTTTCAGGGCGCCAAGTAGCGTACATCTACCGCATAAGATGATGGCATTCTTTAGGTCGTCGATTGCACCTTTGTAATTTGCATCGTACATTTTCAGATTGGCTTGATTTCCTAACATGTTTACTTGATCGATCGTTTGCCGATCATTCTCAAGTTCTTTGCATCGCTCAACAAGCCGCTTGGACTCGACGGGGTCAGTCGTCTTCAACGCCCGTCCGAGTGAATAGAGGGCGGCGGAATAGTTGGGGTTGAGCGCGGTTGCGCGTTTCCATGCTGTTATCGCCTGTGAATCTCGATGTTCTTCCTGCAGTATCTGCCCGAGCTGAAACCACGCCGTCGCATTCTGCGGTCGCAAATTCAGATATCTCCGAAGTAGATTCCCCTGGTCAACCTTGTTTCCAGCATCTCCCTCCAACGCAGCCCAGTAATAGAGCGCTTCGGCGAATTTTGGTGCGATTTCCAGGACCTTCCGAAACTCACTACGAGCATCTTCGGGCTTACCCAGGTCACTTAAGAGCCGGCCTCGTAAAAAATGTGCATCTGACGAATTCGGTGTCAAGCGAATTGCTATTTCGCTTTCTTCGAGAGCAGGAGCAAACTCGCTGTGATCACCCAGCGCAATTCCAAGATTCACATGGGCGTCAGCCGAAGCCGGATCAAGCCCGATCACTTTGTGAAATATCGCGATTGAGTCGGGCAACTTACCTTCCTGCTCTTGCACTTGTCCGAGAGCAGTTAGCGCTCGCGCGTCTTTAGGCTGAAGCATTACTGCCCGCTCAAACGCCTCTTCGGCTCCCTTTAAATCGCCTTTCTGAGCCAGGGCGATCCCTGTTTCTAGTTCTCGATTTGATGAACGATCCGACCCCGAAGACGGCCTGTCTTGAGCGTGAGATATGGAGCACAGTGCGAGAATTACGCCAAGCCAAATCCAGTAGTTAAGAATGTTTTCAATTCTCGACTGCGGTCGACTGAAGTTGGCCATCTGACGAATTTCTCTTCTCCTTGAAGCGATTTGCTCCCGACGAGTCGATATGTTTTCCTCTTGGCGGCATGATGCTTCCATCATCTTGGCAGGATCGTCATCCGGCTACCGCACTGCATGCGAGCGGAATCGGAAACCCCTGAGGCGTTCCCGATCCATCTCACGATCTAAAGAGTCCCGAAATCGCTCCCTAAAAGATGACCTTCGCTGACAATTGCACTTGGCGGGAGTTGTTGATAGTAGAGGTGACCACACCAAAGTTCTGACAATTCTGGCAGCTATTCGGAACACCCCATACAGGATGGTTGAAGGCATTGAGTGCGTCCATCCGCAGTTGCAACTTCAGAGACTCGAACATTGGGAACTCCCTGAAGATTGAAGCGTCGAGACTCTTGTAGGGCTCGGTACGCAACGAATTTCTTGGAGTGTTCCCGAATGTGTACTGAGCCGGCGTTTCAAATGCTGCGGGATTGATCCATTGGCTCGGCGTTTGATGTTGAGGCTTGGGATTGCCTACTTGATTCGGGCGTTCGTAGCCGCCGAAAAAATTAAAATTGCCTGTGTTGGCAATGTCGCCCGCGTCATAGAGAGTGTAAACACGGCCGGACTCCAAGGTGGCAATTCCAGTAATCTGCCAATTGCCCAGCACGTAATCCGTCGTGCGGTTGCCGGTGGAGAAACCACTCTTTCCGATGGGAACCGCCCACACCCACCCTGCGGTAAAAACATTCGGCAGGTCATAGCCGGACACACTTCGATCACCCTTGAAGTTGTAGGGATTCTGGATGCTGGTGGTGCCAATCCCATACCATCCGTCCGTTCCGTAGTTGAGCCCTTTTGACCACGTATAAGAAACCAGGTAGCTCAGGCCGGTAACGCGGCTTCTGCCCTGCAAGGATGTCTCCAATGCGTTGTAATTGAGCTGTCCTATCGGCTGATCGAAAAAGGACTGCGGCATGTAAGGGAAGGGGGTGCGCGCGGCGACAGGACCGGGGCCAGGAGTCGTTGCAGTGTTTGCCACTGGGGCATAGTCGATATTCCGGCCTCTGGAACCGACATAATTCACGGTCCAGACGCCGGCGCCTCGGACCTGCTGCTGAACGCCGAACGTCCACTGATCCGAATAGGCGGTCTTGAACTGCGGGGCTGTGGCCCACCCGAGGGACGTAAACGGGGTAGGAGCGGGGTAGGCGCCGCCGAAGGTTGCCAGAGGATTCTCGGCGGTGATGACTGTCGATGGAGTCAGCCCGGGCTGTGTATTCAGATTTGTTACAAGGGCGCCGCTTCCAAGGAGCCAGGCGTTCTCATTCTGGGCAGATTGTTCGACAGCCGCCCAGTTATCGTATGTGCGGCCAAAGCCGCCATGCACAACCGTGCCTGGACGAAAGGCGTACGAAACCCCGAACCTTGGCTGAATGTTGCTGTAGTCAGGAAAAAAGAGCTTGCCAGGTTGGCTGGATACGACCACGTGGGCTGGCAAGGTCCCACCGGGCACGCAGGGGGCGAACTGTGTCGTACTGCACGCCGGCGGCAATTTCTGGATAATATCTGTGCCATGGACGAAGTCGAAGATGTCGTAATAATTGCCCAGAATATTATCTGTCACGGGTATTATCGACACATCGTAACGCAGGCCTAAGTTGATGGTCAGATTGTTGCGAATCTTCCACTGGTCCTGGCCATAGAAGCCATCCTCCCAACCTCCGGTCTCCCAATAGTTCGTGGTGAGCCTCCTGGCGCCTTGGGGCACACTCAAGAGCATGGACGCCAACTCATCACCGCCGGTCGAGCCATTGGAGGTTTGAAAAGGCGCGAACGTAAGCGACGAATTGCCTCCTGCGGTTCTGCCCAGGTTATTGGTGTCGACGTTACCTCCAACGTAGATGGTATGCCGCCCGAAGGTCTTTTGATAGTCCGCCTTGTATTCCCAAATTCCCGATAGGCCACCTGCTGATTCACTAGCTTCGCCGCCGCCTATATAAGCCCCAAGGCCTAGGTTGGGGATATAACATCCGCTGCGACCATAGGGGTAACCGCACGCGAAGTTCTGTACGAAGCCGGCGGCAGTGGCAATTGCATTGCCGTCGCCGGCCGCGCCATAGGTAGTGTTGTTAAATTGTGTGCCAATATTTTGGCCAATTCCCACAGTGAGGATGGAAGTTGGACCGAAGGTGTGAATCCACTGAGCTCCGAAGTTGTGCGCAGTAAAGCTAGTAACGGTACCAAGCTTTGGGAAGCCTCCGTATGATCCAATTGGGTTATTCTGCCGCAGAAAATGTGCCCAAACTAAATCCCTCCTGGTCAGATACTCGTCTCCACGAATGTCGTACTGGTCAGAGATGTGGGTATGCGGCGTCGTGTTTTGATAGTTGGCGGCACCTCCGAGATAACTGCCGGTAGGGCTAGGAAAGATTGCCTTCGCTAAACCAACCATGTTCTGGTCGATCATGCTGGAAGGAATCTGATTGTTTGGAAAAGGATCCCGGTTGGCGGTGAAGGGGTTATACAGTTGTATTCCCTTGGCCAGCAATGCGCTGAAGTCGCCATTTAACTCGGCGGTAGTGGGAACCAACTGGAGCGCGACGGCTCCAATCTCTTGTCTGAACCCTTCATAGCTCCCAAAGAAGAACGAGCGATCCTTGCCGTTGTAGTGGGGCACCAGCACCGGCCCACCGACATTCGCGCCAAACTGGTTTTGATGCAGGTCCTGCAAGACTCCGCTCGGATCGCTTGAGGCGTCGGCGAATTTGCTGCCGCGCCAGAACTCCCAGGCGCCTCCGTGAAACTGGTTGGTACCCGATTTGGTGACGAGATTGATGGTTCCACCCAAGCCCCCTCCAAATTGGCTGGAGTCATAGTGGGTCAACACTTTCATTTCCTGAACGTCATCGGGAATCGGCGTGATGATTTCACTCCCGGAAACTGCTTCATTATTGTTCACGCCATCCAGAAGGTAAACGTTGCTGCGGTTGTTCTGGCCTTGAATGGAGGGGGAGACGAGGGTGCCGACAGCATTCGTGCGGCCACCTGTCTGGTCGTTGTTGATTGGCGTTACACCTGTTTGGAGTGTCAAGAGGTTGCTGATGTTTCTCCCGGCAAGAGGCAAGTCAGTAACGGCTTTAGACTCCAAATCTGCCCCGACGGAAGACGACGACGTATCCAGCGTTACTACGTCTGCGGAGACTGCAATCGTCTCGATTGACGATCCAGGGTTAAGCGAAAAGTCAAACGTAGCACTTTGGCTGACGACGAGTTCAACCCCCGTACGTGACGCCGATGAGAACCCTGTCGAATTGGCGGTGATTGTATAGACTCCAGGGGGGATGTGGCTCAAGATGTAAATGCCGGTGGAATTGGTAACGGTTTGGCGAACCAGTCCGGTGTCACGGTTTTGAATCTGGATTGTCGCTTTGGCTATCATGGCGCCGCTTGGGTCATGCACGGATCCGCTGATTTGTGCCGAATCGTACTGCGCCAACAGGGGTGTGCTGGCAACCAGGCCAACTAGGGAAAGGAGAAGGGCGCAGACAAAGCTGCTCCCTTTCTTCAAGAGTCTGGCGTCTCCACCGGCGATGATGGAGTCGATATTCCGGATTTGCCTCTTCACTGTTGACCTCCACAAAGATGATCGCCCGCAGAGCTTAGCGCTCTGATGGCGAGTGGCGACTAACGTCAAGGTCACTCATTTCGAGTAACCACTTGCGGACTGGCTTCCACTCCCTGATGGGTGGTTTGCACCTGCATGATCACTCGGAGATTTGGATCCTGCGGCTCATACCCATTTGTTGTCCGAACTTTTATACATGAAATTGTGAGTTCGCATGTCAAACCGTCACTTTCATAGGCTCGACTAACAACGCTTGTCAAGAACTTTCTTAAACGGCTCAGTGCAGACGCCTAATCAGACTCAACATTCTTGAGCTTCTAAATCCTGCCCGTAACGAGGCGGAAAGGTCACAAGATCAAAACTCATTGCATCGGCTCCGCGGAAACATGCCACGATCGGCAAGGAGAAATCGATTTATTACCTAAACAGTCAAGCGAGGGCGAAAAATATTGGCCTTGTAATCTTCCAGGGACGGATCCTGTCTGCAGCCATCGAGCGAGCTTGTCCGTCGAAGACGCGACCAAGACTGCCCATAGCTTCCGTGGTAGTCGCTCCTCATGAGTGCCAGAAGGTAGAAGGCGCCTGCTTGACGGTCCGCAATACTCTGTTGGGAACATGTCTGCCATTCAGAATTTGCTTTTCCGTTCGATTTCATATATAAAATTCTGCGTGCGCCCACGAGAATAGAAGCGCGGGCTAGGCTGACTTTCGCCCAGAAAGTTTTGGGTGCGAAAGTAATTCAAAGATCCGCTGACGCCATCAGCATCATTGCCATTGGCGTTCACCCAGTGGTTGGCTTTCGACAATTTATGAAGACAAAAGCGCCTAAGGTTTCCAGCCGGTATCCGACCCCGGCTCTAGAAAAGGGCTTGGATATTCTGGAGTTGTTTGTCAGCGAGCCCTCGGGGCTGACGAAAAGTGACGTGGCACGCAAGCTCGGCCGAACGATTTCAGAGATTTTTCGGATGCTGCTCTGCCTCGAGGAACGTGGTTATATTGCGCAAAGCCAGGACAGCGAACGCTACCATCTCACCTTGCACTTGTTTCGGCTCGCGCTCGAACATCCACCAATCAAACGCATGACCACGCAGGCCTTGCCGATTATGCAGCAAGTTGCTTACGACCTTAGCCAGTCTTGCCATTTGGGTGTCCTCAACGGGGGGCAAGTCGTGATTATCGCGCAGGTTGATTCCCCCGTGAGTCCAGGCTTCTATGTCAAGGCCGGAGCAGTTGTAGATCTGATGCACGCTGCAACCGGTCACGTCATCCTGGCACACCTGACGCAAGAAGCCCGTACACGTGCCATAGAGACGTGGTGCGAACGCAACAAAACGGTTGCTCCGCGTGATCTGACCTCCCATCTTGCCGCTATTAAGGAGCGCGGTTATGAAGAGAAGGAGAGTTATCAGGTTAAGGGAGTCATTAATGTTACTTATCCGGTCTTGGATGAACATGGGTATGCAGCTGCTGCGCTAACTGTTCCCTACATTCGCCGAATTGGCGACAACACTACCACAGCTACGGTGCGCCAAGCCTTGAAGCGGGCGAGTTCTCAGCTCTCTCAAGGTATCGGAGGAATCTCAAGGGAGCGCCCGAAACTGGACACTCAAGCCCGATAGGTTGCATCGTCTATGGCCAATCCACAATTGGTCGCTTCAGTGTCACCGCACTTGATTTTCATTGACAAACTGAATGTTTCAGGAATAGAACTTATGATTCTGAACTTGCCGTTGCAAATAAATGGGGCGGCAATCTCTGGCAAAACGGCGTCAGTGGAGGAAGTCTTGATCTTCATCGTCGAGGGCTGGCCGCGACTTGAAACCCCTTCGAAGGAGAGTTGATCTGTTTGAGCGACCCTAAAATCACGAATGTTCGCGTCCTCGATCTGCGATTTCCGACATCGCGACACCAGATTGGCTCGGACGCGGTTAACACAGACCCCGATTATTCGGCGGCATATTGCATTCTGGAAACGGATGTGGGTGTCGAGGGATACGGCCTCGCCTTCACATTGGGCCACGGAACAGAACTATGCGTGCTCGCTCTCGAGTATCTCGCGCAATTCGTCAAGGGTCGCAGTTTGTCCTCTGTGACAGACGACACAGTTGCCTTTTCCAGACAGCTAACGGAAGACAGTCAATTCCGCTGGCTCGGGCCCGAAAAAGGAGTAATCCACCTAGCCGCCGCCGCTCTCATCAATGCGGTCTGGGACCTCTATGCGCGAATGGAAGGCAAGCCCCTCTGGAAACTATTGGCGGATTTTGAGCCCGAGCACATTGTCCGTTCGATCGATTTCAAATATATTGACGATGCCATTACTCCCGATGAAGCCCTTGATTTACTGAGGCACCGTACAGAATCTCAATCCGAACGCTTAAGGAAACTTGAACAACACGGCTATCCCGCATATACGACATCCGCAGGGTGGTTCGGTTTCAGTGACGAAAAGATTCGGCACCTCTGCCGTAAAGCTCTCAGCCAAGGATGGACACATTTCAAGTTAAAGGTCGGAGGCAACCCAGCCGATGATCTTCGTCGTGCCAGGCTGATACGCGGGGAAATCGGTCCACACAATAAGCTCATGATGGATGCCAACCAGAAGTGGGGGGTCATAGAGGCAATCCAGCGAACGAAAGAACTGGCTGAACTAGATCCTTGGTGGATGGAGGAACCAACTAGCCCTGACGACATTTTGGGCCACGCTCGCATTCGCCGTGAGGTTTCTCCAGTTCGCATCGCGACAGGTGAGCATTGCCACAATCGAGTGATGTTCAAGCAATTCATGCAGGCGGGCGCAATGGATGTCTGTCAGATTGACAGTTGCAGAGTTGCGGGCGTGAACGAGAATCTCGCGATACTGCTGATGGCCGCTAAATTCAACATCCCGGTTTGCCCTCACGCAGGGGGCGTCGGATTGTGCGAATGCGTGCAGCACCTTGCAATCTTTGATTATCTGTGTGTATCAGCGTCGCTCGAAAATCGTGTCATTGAATTTGTAGATCATTTGCATGAACATTTTGCGGATCCTGCCCGCATAGTAAGCGGCCACTATCTGCTGCCAGAAAACCCCGGATATAGCACCGAGATACTTCCGGAGACTTTGCTTGCATACCAATACCCGGATGGTCCAGTGTGGAGTGACGACCGGGTTTCAGTTGCAACGTAGAAGCATGAATGATCGAGTGAACGAGTTCAACAAGCGACCGCCGCCAAGGATTGCGGCGGGTTCTTGCTCACAGCTGTTCAGATTCCGGCCCCACGCTGTCTAAGAGACGAGAGTCTGTTCTCACGTGGTCGTGTCAGAGTCACCGTCGATGTCGGCGAACACTCATCCCAAACATAGGAGGTGATGGAGTGATTAGGGAAAAGCTATTTCGTCTGATATTTTGGAGCGCGATTGCGATCTTGAGCATTTCTGTGCTGGTTGCAACGGCTTGCAAGTCCCCAGGCAGATCTAACCCAAAGGGTGCCAATTCCGAGGCGGACTCACCCGCCGAGGCAACGAGCGTGAGCGTGCCCACAATTGAACGTTTGGACCCGGCGCTCGACATGATCGTTCCTGCCCAGGCAAGACTCGAAAAAGTGGCGACTGGGTTCACCTGGACCGAAGGCCCGGTTTGGATGCAGTCCGGATATCTTATGTTTGCCGACATTCCAAGCAACAGCATTCGTAAATGGACCCCAGGCGCCGGAATGAGCACTTTTATGAAACCGAGCGGGTACAAGGGGTCTGCTCCATACGGCGGTCCTGAGCCAGGGTCGAACGGGATGACACTTGATCGCAACGGACGGCTAACCGTTGCGGGTCACGCGCAGCAGAATGTTTGGCGGCTGGAACAAATCGATCCGAAAGCGCCAATTACGATCCTGGCCGACACTTATCAAGGTATGAGGTTGAACAGTCCAAACGACTTGGTGTACAAATCCGACGGATCACTTTACTTTACCGATCCTCCTTACGGACTCCGCACACAAAAAGATGATGATCCAGCCAAGCAATTGCAGGTGAACGGTGTATATCGGATTCCAAGTGCTGCTGATCAGAAACCCGGTGCTGAGCCATCTCGTACCCAGTTGCAACTCTTGATCAAGGATCTACCTCGCCCGAACGGGATTGCATTCTCCCCGGATGAGAAAGTTCTCTATGTCAATAACTCTGAGCCAAAGAAGATTTGGATGCGCTACACCGTTAGGCGCGACGGAACCCTAACGGACGGAATGCTGTTTTGCGATGCAACCTCAGACACAAGGCCAGGAGCGCCGGACGGTATGAAGGTCGATCAGAAAGGAAATCTGTACAGCGCTGGGCCAGGCGGTGTCTGGATCTTTTCTCCTGCCGGCAAACACCTGGGTACGATTGATTTTCCAGAGAAGGTCGCGAACGTCGCGTGGGGAGATACCGATTACAAGACACTCTATGTGACGGCGAGTTCGAGCATTTACCGCATCTCCTTAAACATTCCAGGGGTCTATCCGCAAATACACTGAAAGTAGTGAACAGGAATCCGCTCTCCATTCATGAATCATTTAGAGCGCTTGATGTCGAAATGCCGTCGCGGCGATTCGACATCAGTTCGCGCCAGGTACGTCTGGAGGTTCGTTCACAATGCCTTATTTGAAGAACGCATCCATCGGAAAAATGCTCTACACTGGGCACTGCCGTCGCGTCGCTCGAGGCGGTTTCGGGTGGTTTGAAGAGCATGGTCTCTGATACCCTGCCACATAAGCCGCGACGCATTGCGAGAATTCAAATCACCGCGGTTGCCATTCTCTCAATCGCAGGCGTAGTCAACTATATCGATCGCGGTTCCCTCGCCATCGCCAACACAACGATCCGCTCCGATATCGGCATCTCCGCGACGCGAATGGGTGTCTTGTTATCAATATTCTCTTTGTCGTACGCGATCTCTCAACTCCCGATCGGGATACTTCTAGACCGATTCGGCGAACGCATGGTTCTAGGCGCAGGGATGTTTCTTTGGTCCTTGACGCAGTCGGCAACCGGCTTTGTGAGAGGCTTTGCGTCATTCGTAGCCGCCCGCGTGGGTTTGGCGGTCGGTGAATCGCCATTCGTTGTCTCCGCGGTCAAAGCAGTCAACGACTGGTTCGATGTTCGTGATCGCGCTACGCCAATGGGGATAGTCAACGCTTCAACCACGATAGGACAGGCCATCGCGCCGCCTCTTCTCACCATTACCATGTTGGCGTTTGGATGGCGGGGGATGTTCATGCTGATTGGTATCCCCGGTCTGCTCCTTTCGATTGCCTGGTTTGCGTTCTATCGTGATCGCAAAGATGTCTCCTTGAACGAAAGTGAACTGGCGTACCTCAAAGCTTCAGGTCGAGAGGGCAATCCATCCCGCATCTCCTTCTCCGAATGGCGGAGCTTATTTAATAAACGCACTGTCTGGGGTTTGATGCTCGGGTTTGGCGGAATTAACTACACAGTATGGCTCTATATGTCCTGGATGCCGAATTACCTTGAATCTGAACATCACGTTAGCGTCGCAAAGACCGGAATGATCGCTGTCATCCCATTCTCCTGCGGCGCTGTTGGCATGTTGTTGAGTGGCATCATCGCAGATTTTCTTGTACGCAGTGGAATTCCTCCGATCAGGAGCCACAGAACTCTGCTCGTCATTGGGATGACGTGTTCTGCCGCGTGCACATTACTTGTGTCGTATGTTCCCAGTGCGACCGGTGCAGCGACTGCTATCGGAATGGCGCTTTTCTTTACCTACCTAGCGGGAAACTCAGGCTGGGGACTGGTTCAGTCTATCGCGCCTCGAGAAATTGTCGGTTCCGTGGCGACAATCCAGAACTTTGGCAGCTTCGTGTGTGCTTCATTTGCGCCTGTTATCACGGGTTGGCTACTCGATCGAACACACTCGTTCCATCTCACCCTGGTGATCTGTTCCATGGTGTCAATTCTTGGCGCGCTTTCTTACCTTCTGATCGTGAAGGATCCAATTCTTATGACTGAACGGAACCCCGAAGAGGCACGATAAATTGGTTGTTATTCAATTGAGGAGATCGACCACATGCGAATTCGCCTTCTCGCCTTTTTCTTGACGGTAGTCCTTCTCCCAATTTCTTTCGGACTTGCCCAGACTACTGCCGGCCTCGATTCCATTCCTGCACGCATGCACGACGTGATCGATGCCAACGAAGTTCCGGGTGTGGTCACGGTGGTCGCGACGCGCGACTCTGTGCTTCGAATGGACGCTCAGGGCTGGGCCGACCCAGAACACAAATCTCTAATGCGCGTGGACTCGATCTTCTGGATTGCGTCCATGTCAAAGCCAATTACTGCTGCAGCAGTGCTTATGCTGATGGAGGAAGGCAAACTCTCCCTCGACGATCCTATCGCCAAATACATTCCTGAATTTGCTGGACTCAAAACTGCGGATGGCGAGACGCCGCGAATCACGCTGCGGCACTTGCTTACTCACACCTCCGGAATGGGAGAAGCAACCGACGAAGAGGCGAAAGCCGCGCGCACGTTGTCCGACCTGGTGCCTGCATTTGCTTCAAAGCCGCTCGCGTTCGAGCCGGGGAGCAAATGGAAATATTGTCAGTCCGGCGTTCTCACTCTTGGCCGGATCGTAGAAATCGTTTCCGGTGAGCCATTTGAAGTCTTCCTGCGGAAGCGCATCTTCGACCCGCTGGGAATGAAGGACACGACGTTCTACCTGAGTGAAGCCCAGATGCCGCGCTGGGTGATACCCGCCAAACGCGAAGGCGATCGATTGGTGCCTGCGGAAATCGGGCTTCTGTATGGCCACTCCCCCACTTGGAGTGACCACTACCCGGCAAGTAACGGTGGCTTGTTCTCAACCGCGCCTGATTACACGCGCTTTGCCCAAATGCTGCTGAATGGTGGCGTGCTCGATGGCCGGCGCTATCTCACGGGCGACTCCGTGCACATGATGTCAACCATCCAGACTGGCGATCTGGTAACCGGCTTTACTCCCGGCAACGGCTGGGGGTTGGGAGTCTGCATCGTCCGCCAACCTCAGGGTATAACTGAAATGCTCTCACCAGGAACTTTCGGCCACGGCGGAGCCTTCGGTACTCAGGTCTGGATTGACATGAACAGGGGTGTCGCACTGATCATGATGATCCAGCGGTCCAATTTCAAGAATGGCGACGACTCGCCAGTCAGGCTGGCCTTCCAGAAGGCCGCACTCGAGTAGACAGAAAAGCGGAAAGTTGAGAGGACGGAAGGTCTCCCCTCCCACCGTCCAGAGAATCGATGTGCCGCAGAACCACCATGCTCTACCACTACAGTCGTATTCGAATGGAGGCAAACTAAAGATAGATCGTGATCTCGCAAATCGGCAGTTCTCCTTCTCACTTGTCGACAAGTCCCGACCTTGACCCGCGCGGTTCTCCAAAGGCCGAATGGGCATCCGGCGCGAATCGAGAAGTACGAGCATCGCTCGCTTAACGCGTCCTTCCTGGCTGAGCATCGGATTAGTCCAGTGAGGAAGCGGTAAGGAAAATCGGCTTCACCATCTCGCGAGACCGATTCCGCTCGTTCCACCCGTAAAAAGCGCCGTCGAAGTGTTGTCTTTCATCGCAATCCCCCATGGCGATAGCCGCCGCATCTTGGATGCCCACGTGGCGGAAGAGGCTTCACTTGCCATATTACGGCAGGAACGAGCGAGCTGACGTTCGGCTACGATTCATCAACCATTCAGAGTGACTGAAGTATTTCAAACGTCGATATCGCAGGAACCACGGCGAAGTGCATCTTACGAGCGACGATTTCGATTGGGGAGAACATGCGCCTCCGAATCATTCGGCATCCGACTCGGTGATCTATGAGACGTACGTCCGCGGATTCACGATCGATCCCACGTCGAGAGTGGCCCATCCCGGAATTTTCCGCTCTTTGACCGAAAAGATTCCTATCTGAAGACCTGAGTGTGACGGCAATCGGAATTCCTCCAAACTGAATGCCCGATTCAGTCCACTTGGATTGCTCATTGGCAACTCCCTCGTAGAATCCGGTTTCATTTGCGGGAGAGAGCCCGCAAGTCGCTCTGCTCGATCGCGATATCCTCAACTTTTTTCAAGGTCTTCCAATGCCGTTATCTGGAGGATCACAGTTTCCACAATTCTTTTTAAGAGGGTAATGGTATACCGGGGATATACTTCTCCTATCTGGTGTTCGGGAAGACGGTGCGACTCCGTCACTACCCCGTAACTGTAAGCGTTGAGAGCTTGGCAATCGATTCGAAGCCACTGGAGCGAAAACTCTGGGAAGGCTGCCCAAGTTCAAGGAAGCGCAAGTCAGGAGACCGGCCAGACACGATACGGGCTTAATCCAACTTCGCTGGGAGAGTTGGAGAGCACATCGCGCTGTCCCTTTCTAGGACAGCGTGGCTGCCGCCTATAAATGGTTTTCCCGCTCAGCTTCCGGGCATGTCTGTGCTCGCAAGCAAGGAGCGTCGCATGCAGCAAATCGAAGGCGATCGGGTCATCCTCATTCTCGGCGGTGTTCGCAGCGGCAAGAGCGGATACGCGCAGCAGCTTGCTCAGCTTGCAGACCGAGTCACGTTCGTCGCCACGGCCGAGCGCCGTGACGATGAGGAGATGCTCAAGAAAATCGAACGCCATCGCTCTGAACGGCCCTCCCACTGGAAAACTATCGAAGAACCGCTCAACTTGGGCAATATCGTGAGATCAGCAGCTACTGATTGTGATGTGCTCCTGATCGATTGTCTGACTCTCTTCGCGTCCAATCTTCTTGAAGCGCACGGGAAAGATGAGGCCCTTGCCCAACCTCAGATCGACGATCTGTGCGCCGCGTTGCAATCGGCTTCATGCACCGTGATTCTGGTCTCGAATGAGGTGGGCAGTGGCGTAGTTCCGGCATATGCACTTGGCCGTCGTTTTCGCGATCTTGTAGGTGAAATCAATCAACGTATCGCCGCCGTCGCCGATTCCGTGTTCTTTATGATTGCCGGATTGCCGCTCGCTCTCAAGGGTTCCGTTCGCGAGGCCCAGCGATGAGAAGCTTCCCTATCGCTGGTGCCGCGAGCCGCGTGGACACGAGGAGACTCCTGGTTTGTTTCTGCATTTTGAGTTTTGTGATTCCCAGTTGGGCGAGCCGAATCCTGAAGGATGAGACAGGACGGTCAGTTACTGTTCCTGATCACCCACGCCGCATCATCTGCCTGGTGCCCAGCATTACGGATAGCGTCTTTTCATTGGGCGCCGGGGACGATGTCATAGCCATCAGCGACTACGTGAAGTATCCGCGAGAAGCTTCGCTCAAACCGAGCGTCGGCTCGATCAGCAATCCGTCGATGGAATCGATCCTGTCTCTCCATCCCGATCTTGTTTTAGGAATGCCTAAGTCTAATCAACAGTCTGTTCTCGACGAAATTCAAGGTCTTGGCATTCCTGTCTACCTCGTCGACCCCCATGGAATCGCCGGTATTCTCCAATCCATCACCAGTCTCGGGAAAGCCATCAACCGCGAGCCGCAGGCCGCTGCCCTGGTCGCGCGGCTTAAACGGCGAATCGCCGCTGTCCGTGCGAGTGTGCAAGGAAAACCAGTGATCAAGGTTTTCGCTCCAGTTTCCTACGATCCCGTCATCACGATCGGTAAGGGCGCCTTCATCACAGAGATTATTGCAGCAGCTGGCGGCGAATCCATTACCGCAGACCTTCCAGAGGAGTGGCCTCAAGTCAGTATGGAAGCTGTCGTCGCTCGTGCTCCAGCTGCGTTGCTGCTCGTGCGCGGCGGAAGGATCACCATTGACATTCTCAAAGATCGGCCCGGTTGGAATGCGTTGCCGGCCGTCCGCGAAAGACGCGTTTACTTCTTGGATAAGCGGATTGAATTTCCCAGTCCTGTAGCCATCGATGCACTGGAGGACCTCGCCAAACAATTTCATCCCTGAGCTGAATTCTCAACGTCAGCTCATTCAATCCACCAACCAGCAGGATGTCGAGAAGTGCGGTGTGAATCCGCCACTACCCCGTAACTGTATGCGCTGAGAGCCACGCGAGGACGTCAACGCCACTGGAGTTCGCTCTGGGAAGGCAGCATGGATTCGTTGAAGCGCAAGTCAGGAGACCGGCCTGCTGCCACCAATCCCGAGGGGGAACCATGCAACTTGCAGCAAATCAAGCGGAGCCGACCACCATCGGCTCCATCTCAGAACCCAGGACCATTGGAAGAGCGATCGCTGCTCTTCTGGTTAGCTTTTTGATATTCACCTATCAGCCATTTGATCTGATCGCCCAAGAGCCGAAAGCGCTCCATGGAAGGGTGCACGATCCCCTTGGAGATGTCGTAATCGCCGCCTCCGTCGACCTTCTCGCTGATGCCCAAGTCATCGCCACAACTACAACCGTGACAGATGGCGGGTTCGAATTTCGGATACCTAGATCCGGGCGTTACGCAATTCGTGTCTCAGCACCAACGTTTCAGACTGTGACGACATCCGCCATTTACCTAAGTGACTCTGCTAGAGATGAGTTGCAGATCACGCTCCCGCCGCAGAACGTAAAACAACAGGTTACGGTGACTGCCACAGGAACTCCGATTCCTGAGGCGCAAATCGGAGCCTCCATCACGGTTTTACCGTCAGAAGGTTACCGCTACATGCCGGAAGTGCAGGAACCGCTTCGTCTCATTCCAGGGCTGCAAGTCACTCAATCCGGTCAGATGGGCGGTACCAGCGGCCTGTCGATTCGGGGCGGAGAGACAACGGCCAACAAAGTTCTGATCGACGGAGTTCCCGCGAACACGATTGGTGGCGGAGTCGAATTCGCAAACCTCGCCACCGTCGGCTTTGGGACCACCGAAGTACTTCGCGAACCGAACAGCGCGCTCTATGGCTCAGACGCGCTAGCCGGCGTGGTCAGCCTGACCACTTCGCGCGGCACAACGCCTCTGCCGCTCCTCACTTATGCAGGTGACGCTGGAAACTTCGGCACCTACCGCAATGAGGTCACCGCAAGCACCGGTTACAAGCAATTTGATCTTTACTCTGCGTTTGCGCGCATTGATACCGATAACAACGTTCCCAATAGTGAGTTCCACAACGCCACATATGCCGGCAACTTCGGCTGGACTCCGAATACAGCCAACGATCTCCGCTTCACGGTCCGGCACATCATCGTATCCGGAGGCCAGCCGAATGCAATCGCGTTCTATGGAATCCCTGACGATGCGCAACAAAAGGAGCAGGACAACTATTACAGTGCCGTCTGGAGCAATCAGTCGACAACCAACTGGCACAATCAGATTCGCTATGGAGGCCTGCGCCAGAACGGTCAATACAATAGCTTTGGAGCGACCGGTATCTACGACCCCGTCTTCGGAATCTGGGATGGCGCTCCAGTAACGATTCGCGGCGCGAATGGATACTCCGTCAGTGGCCAGGCAGCTTTCCAATTCAGCGGATCCCCTGCGCAGTTTCTTACACCCACCAGCCGTGACTTTGTTTATGCCCAAACTGACTACAGATTCAATCCCCACTTTCTCGTCTTGGGTGCCTTCAAGTACGAAAAGGAGAGTGGCTCATCCGGCGATGCCGGCTCGACGCCGGAGAAAATCCAGCGCGGAAACTACAGTTACACTATTCAGTTTTCCGGCGACATCAGCGGACGACTCTTCTATAGCATCGGCACCGGCCTTGAAGATAACGGACTCTTTGGTTTTGCAGGCACGCCGCGAGCTTCACTGGCCTACTATCTTGTTCGGCCATCATCTTCCGGGCTCTTTACAGGCACCAAACTGCACGGCAGCTTTGGCAAAGGCATCAAGGAGCCCAGCGTCTTTCAGCAATCGAACTCGCTTTACGGAACTCTCCTCACGGTACCGGATGGCGCAGAACTGATCCGACAATATAATGTCTCGCCTCTGGGGCCTGAGAATTCTCGCACCTTCGATGGAGGCGTCAATCAGCAGTTTTTCAGTGGGCGTGGCCTTATCGGCATCACCTATTTTCACAATGAGTTCTCAAATGGCGCTCAGAACGTGCCGCAAGCCGATCTAGGTCAGTTCGGCGTGCCGACGGGCCTCGACTCACAGTTTCCTTTCGGAGCCTATTTGAATGACGCGGCGTTCCGCTCGATGGGGATGGAAGCTGAACTTGAATACAGAATCAGTGATCGCATCTTTGCACGGGGCGGCTACACCTACACTGATGCGGTGGTTCAGCATTCAGTGGTCACTCCGGCGACCGCCACATCTTTTGGCCCAATACCAATTGGTGCTTATGCCCCGCTGGTCGGGGCACGCCCATTCCGAGTTGCCCCCCACACAGGGTATTTCGGGATCAACTATACCCACACGAAGTTCGATATGTCGCTGACCGGAACGCTTGTCGGACGGCGCGATGACAGCGACTTTCTTTCTGACTCCAATTTCGGCAATAGTCTCCTCTTGCCGAATCGTAATCTTCTCGGTGGGTATGAGCGACTGGAATTGGGGGGAGGCTACCACTTGACCTCGCGCGTGGACTTCTACGCGAATATCCAAAATCTGCTGAGTGAACATTACTACGAGGCCTTCGGATATCCCGCTCTTCCTTTCACCTTCCGGTCCGGCATGAAACTAAGCTTCGGCGGAGAATCATGGAAGCTAAGGTAGGGAAAATCGCCGTAACGCCAATGGCCTCCGTTCCCGTGGATCGGAGGCCGCGCGATGGCGCGCTTCAAAAAGCACCAGCGCCATTTTGGGACAGGTTCAACCTGCTTGCCATCATCAGCATGTTGCTCGTTATCTTGATCGTGACAATCCTGTGCTCAATTTCAATGGGTGCGATTCATATACCGGTGGGTGCGATGGCAGCATCGATCTTCGAGCACCATCCACTCTCCGAGACTCAGCAAACTATTCTCCTCGAAATTCGGCTTCCTCGTGTCCTCGCCTCTGCGCTGGTCGGTGCGGCCCTTGCTATCGCAGGTTTGATGTTTCAAGGTCTCTTCCGGAACCCGATGGCAGACCCATACATTATCGGAGCCTCCGGAGGAGCGGCCGTGGGAGCCTGTATTGGGATTGTTCTGCTTGCGCAATGGTCCATTTTCGGATTTAGTGCCGCGGCTCTTCTCGCTTTTCTGGGATCGGTCGTTACGATGGCAGCAGTCTATTCTCTGGCGCGCGCGCGTGGCCGTACCAATGGTGTGACCTTGTTGCTGGCAGGGTTTGCGGTAGGCACAATGCTGAGCAACTCGACTTATCTGTTCGAGATCTTCGATCCCAATCCCGAAACCGGGCATAGGGTTGTTGCCGCGTGGCTGCATGGAGTGATTACAGTACCTCAATGGAAACAACTCGCCGTCATCTCAGTCCTGCTGGCGCTGGGTGCCCTTTCTGCCTATCCCCTCATGCGTCGCCTCAACACCCTCGCACTCGGCGATGAATACGCGCACCAGCTCGGTATCCGCGTTGAAACAACTCGCATTCTTATCATCCTCGTCGGCTCTCTTCTCACTGCCATCGCAGTGTCTCTCGGGGGCCTCATCAGTTTCGCCGGACTCATTGTTCCCCACGTCGCACGCCTCCTGCTTGGCCCCGATCACGTTCGCCTGCTTCCAATCACCGCCCTCGCGGGCGCGATCTTTCTCGTCATCGCGGATACCATCGCCCGCACTCTCTTCGCGCCCACCGAACTTCCCGTAGGAATCCTGATGGCCTTCCTCGGTGGCCCGTTTTTCCTATACCTGCTTCGCAAAAACAAACGGGAGTACACCCTATGACTCCCATCCTGGAGTTGACCAACGTCGGATTCCGCTATGCTGAGCGTTCCGTGTTTGAACACATTAGTTTGGTGCTGCAAGAAGGCAGTTGCACTGCTCTCATCGGTCCAAATGGGGTTGGCAAGACGACCTTGCTTCGCGTCGCCGCTGGCACTTTCATGGCGACTTCCGGACGAGTTCTACTTCAGGGTCAATCTCCAGCGGCCATGTCCCTGAAGCAAAGATCTCGGCTCGTAGCGCTGGTGCCGCAGCAGCTGGACGTCCCTTTCGACTTTACCGTCGAACAGATCGTCGAACAAGGCCGAAGCCCCTATCTCGGCTTATTGAGGGGCATGATGCCCGAAGATCGCCGTGCTGTCGATCGCGCTCTCAACCTTGCCGATGTTTCCGGCCTACGCTTCCGCATATTCAACGAACTCAGTGGCGGCGAGCGTCAGCGGGTCAAGATTGCTTTGGGCCTGGCGCAGGAGCCAAGGCTCCTTCTGCTCGACGAGCCAACACAGAATCTGGACATCGGACGACAGGTTGAGTTGATTGATTTACTTCACTATCTGCGCGATGAGGGCATCACCATCCTTGCCTCTATCCACGACCTTCACCTTATCCATCACAATTTCTCGTTCGTGCATCTCATGGGACCGGATCACTCACTGATCAGCGGTATTCCCAAGGATGTTTTGACGTCCGAGCGAATCGCGAGCGCATTCAACTGTGCTCTTGGAAGGCACCCCTTGTTGATGGAAGCCACTGCTGTCCACCCCGGCCAAGGATTTCAATGATTCCGACCATCGTTGACACCATCGAGCAGTTGACTCGCGACATCACACCTCCCAGCGAAGCGTGGCGTTCCAAGGCCCGCGCGCGTCTCGATACGCTTACCAAGCCGCTCGGCAGTCTCGGCCGGCTCGAAGACCTTGCGGCCCAGGTGGTCGCGATTCGCGAAGATAAGTTCGCGATACGTTCAGGTCCGATCGGTAAATCAGTCTACGTATTCGCGGCCGATCACGGAATTACTGCCGAAGGTGTGAGTGCGTATCCGCGTGAAGTAACCCATCAGATGGTTCTCAACTTTCTCGCCGGGGGAGCAGCGGTCAATGTGCTCGCACGCCTTCATGGTGTCGAACTCCACGTCGTTGACGTTGGGGTTGACGCGGATTTCAAGGGTGTCGCCGGTCTGCACCATCACAAGGTCGCGAACGGCACACGCAGCATGCTGCAAGAGGCGGCAATGGACGACGGACAAATGGCACAGGCGATCAGCGTGGGAGCGAAGCTCGCTTCGGAGGCCGCGGCTGCTGGCCAGAGTCTCGTGGCCATCGGCGAGATGGGCATCGGCAATACCACCTCGGCCAGCGCAATCACCTGCGCTCTCACTGGCGCCTCTCCGGAACTTGCGACGGGCCGTGGCACCGGTCTCGATTCCGTAGCTCACAAGCGCAAAATTCGCGTTGTCGGGGAAGTGTTAGCCATGCATTTTCCTGACCCCTCTCGTCCGTTACGACCACTTGAGATCCTTCGTTGCGTCGGTGGCTTTGAGATTGCGGCCATGGCCGGAATGGTGCTCGCGGCCTCCAGCCATAAGCTGGCGGTCGTGGTCGATGGTTTCATCTCTATGGCGGCCGCGGCCCTGGCTGTCGCAATCGAACCGAATACGCTAGGCTACCTGATTGCTGGGCATCGATCACACGAGCCCGGTCACGCGCTTCTGCTCGAACGCCTCAATTTGAAGCCGGTTCTCACCCTCGACATGCGACTCGGAGAAGGCACAGGCGCCGTCCTCGCGATGTCCATCGTGGAGTCTGCGATTTGCCTCTATAGCCAGATGGCTAGCTTTACCTCAGCCGGTGTAAGTGAGGCCTCCGAATGAACCTATTCTCAACTCTTCGAGGCTTTGGTCCCGATTTTCTTGCAGCGGTCCAATTCCTCACCCGCATTCCGGTCCCAACTCCGTCTTACAGTGCGGACTCGCTTGCGCGATCCGTCAAGTTCTTCCCTGTTGTAGGCCTTCTGGTGGGCGCTAGCGCAGCGCTCGTACATCTCTTGCTGGTTCCCCATTTCCAAAGAATTGTTGTAGCGTTCATTGTGCTGACGTTCCTTTTGCTGATAACGGGATTGATTCACGAGGACGGTCTCGCCGACGCGGCGGACGGCTTTGGCGGAGGGTGGAATCGCGAAAAAATCCTATTGATTATGCGGGACAGCCGTATCGGCAGCTACGGGGCGGCGGCGCTTACATTGAGTCTTCTGAGCCGAATTCTTCTGCTTTCCTCGCTGCCGCTCGCACTGGTTCCGCAATACCTTATCGCGACGCGCGTGCTAAGCCAGTGGACGACATTGCCACTCAGCTTCTACCTCTCCCCGGCTCGCGCAAAGAGCGAAGACGGCAAGGATGGCCAAGGGGCGCGCATCGCCCGAATCACATCTCTCGGCTCTTTGATTGCGGGCACGATCTTCAGCTTTGCAGTCGTCATAGCGCTCCTGCGCACGCGGGCCGCGTTTGCCATCGGGGTTGCCATCGTCGTTACGCTCGTCAGCGGTCTCTACTTTCAGAAACGAATTGGCGGCGTTACCGGAGACTGTTTCGGCGCTGCCAACCAGATTGCCGAAGTTGCTGTGTATTTGTGCGGAGCGTGGATCGTATGAACGGCGTCCTCTTCATTCGACATGCAGAGACCGATATGGCCGGCACATTTTGCGGCCACTCGAACCCGCCCATCAATGCACGCGGTCGGCAGCAGATTCAGACACTCATGAACGCGCTCGACGGTGAAGAGATCGAGTGCATATTCACGAGCGACTTAGAGAGGGCGGCATACACGGCAAGCACGCTTGCTGATGCTTTCGGAATTCCGTGCATTAAGAAACCAGATCTCCGCGAGATCAACTTCGGCAGATGGGAAGGGCTCACGTGGCAACAAATCCAGGAGCTGGACGAAGCCTATACCCGCAGATGGACTGAAACCTACCCCAATCTCCCAGCCCTCGGTGGCGAATCATTTGCCGAGTTCCAAACGAGGGTGATTGCCGAAGTCACTGAAATACTCAACTCTTCCGATCTCCGAAAAGTGGCCGTTGTGACCCACGCTGGCGTGATGCGCGTTGTTCTTCAAGCGATGTGCGGTCTTGCCGAGAGTGAGGCTTGGGAACTCACTAAACACTATTGCAGTTTCTTCACATATCCGCGCGAGGTGACACGATAATGGAGAACGGTATCCGCATAAGAGAGCTAGCCGGGTGGATGCTCGACGAAGATGAATATCGTCCAGCAACCTATGATCGCGGCAAGCAATCTCGCGCTCAAATCCTTATATCCCAGCGTGTGCCATTCGATCCGTCGAGCGCCTTGCTCGAAGACGAGACTGCGACCATTCAAGACTTGCTCGCTCGACACGCATCAAGATCTGACCTTCTGGCTGAAATGGCGAGGCTAACATGGTCACTTGGCGTGGTCGATCTTCGCAGGCTTATCGCATTTCAACGTCGAATTGCTTCCAGTTCCTCGCGGACAACTTCGCCTACACCTCACGTAAATGACTGGCCGGCCCTTGCCGCCGTTTCCTTCGGTTCTTCGAAGCCTCCACACTACCAGATAATTCAGAAACCCGGCGCGGATACCATCGTCTTCCGATCGAGCAATCCCAACCTGACCCTTCGTTTCTCTAACGATCGATCATCCCCGGTTTCAGTTCATGGAGGCAGTCCATTCTTCGAAGTGGCTCAATACCGCGGCAGATGGTTTCTGCGCGACGGTTATCACCGTGCCTACGATCTTCTTAGGGCCAACATCTTCCGAATTCCCGCCGTGATCGTATATGCCGTAACACTTGAAGAGGTTGGCGCTACCCAGCCATGGTTCTTCAGCGAAGAAACGCTCTTCTCGACCACGCCGCCGCTTGTTGTCGACTTCCTCGACGACGCGCTTGTCCTTGAATACAACCGACCTCTTCTCATCAAGACAGTCAGTGTCACAGTTGAGGAGTCGCTCGCACCCCTTTCAGCTTAGGAGAAAATGCATGAGTATCTCAACCAAAAGAGGCGACACCGGCCAGACAGGTCTCGCCGGCGGCATTCGGGTTTCGAAAGCTGACCTGCGCGTCGAGTCCTACGGATCGGTCGACGAGTTGAATACATTCCTCGGCTTTGCCCGAAGCATTTGCCAGCATGAGGAGATTGCCGCTTGGACGGAAACGATCCAGCGCACGCTCTTCCGCCTTGGCTCAGCACTGGCTACGCCACCCGAAAGCAAGAAACAGCCACCTGTCATTTCGACTGAAGACGTTGATATGCTGACCGCTCTTGTCCACAAGATCGAAGCGACTGAGGGCATCCTCTCCGATTGGTCGATTGCAGGAGCTCACACTGAGTCGGCAGCCTATGAGATTGCTCGCACAGTTTGCCGCCGCGCAGAGCGGAACGTTGTCCGATTTGTGGAAAGTGGCGGTGTCGTCAAGCCGGAGGTGGTCGCATATCTCAACCGGCTCTCCGATTTACTTTGGATCTTTGGCCGCCTTATCGAGTTCAATGCCGGTGTCGATGCCCGCCTTCGCGGCGAAGATAAGGCAGGACCAAAATGGTCAAGAGCCTGGTAGTGAATGAGCCTCCCATTTATGGCGACCAAGAACGAGCAGCCGTCTATCGCGCCATTGCGACCCGACGCGACGTGCGAAGCGGCTTCCTCGATGAGCCGCTTCCAGACGACTTGTTGCGTCGCCTTCTGGCTGCGGCGCATAGCGCACCTTCGGTTGGGCTCATGCAGCCATCTCGTTTTATCGTTATTCGCGATCTCGCAGTCCGCACAACAATCCATGGCATCTTTCGAGACGCCAATGCCGAAGCGTTGGCATCGTATACGGGTGAGCAGCGCGAGAGATATGCGACTCTAAAGCTCGAGGGTATCCTGGAGGCTCCGCAGAACCTGTGCGTCGTTTGCGATCCTTCAAGCTCGCGCGGACACAAACTTGGCCGTCATACTATGCCCGAGACGGCAGTCTACTCGACAGTCTGCGCAATTCAGAACCCCTGGTTAGCCGCTCGCACGGAGGGTGTTGGCGTGGGCTGGGTCAGCATTCTTGATCCCTTCAGACTTCGCAGCGTGCTTAAGATTCCCGAACACATCATTCCCGTTGCCTACCTCTGCCTTGGATATGTCTCTCACTTTGCTTCTGAACCGGAACTCGAACGGCGCGGATGGGAGAACCGTATTCCTCTTGAACAAGTTGTCTTCTACGACGGGTTTGCTGAGGAGCCTAAGCCGTGAGAGCCCGTGCCCTTATGGTGCTAGGCACCAGCTCGCATGTCGGCAAATCCTTAATCACAGCTGCGCTCTGCAGGATCGTCGCTGACGCGGGCTACCGTGTCGCGCCTTTCAAATCACAGAACATGTCTCTCAATTCTGCTGCGACTGTCGAGGGTCTGGAAATCGGCCGGGCCCAGGCACTGCAGGCCGAAGCTGCCCGCATCGCGCCCTCGGTCCACATGAATCCCATTTTGCTGAAACCCGCCGGAGACATGACTTCGCAAGTCATCGTCGCTGGCAAAATCTGGGGCAGACTTAGCGCCTCAGACTACCATCTACGCCGTGTCGAAGAGCTATTACCCATCGTCTGCGAAAGCTATGAAACTCTCGCGTCTCAGTACGAAGCGGTCATCCTTGAAGGAGCAGGCTCGCCCGCAGAGATCAACTTGAAGAAACATGACATCGTGAATATGCGGATGGCCGAGATGGCTGACGCAGCCTGCATCCTCGTCGGCGATATTGATCGCGGCGGTGTCTTCGCTTCGCTCTTAGGCACCGTTCAACTCCTCGATGCGGCCGAGCAACAGCGCATTCGCGGGTTTGTCATCAACAAGTTTCGCGGTGACCTTTCTCTGCTCGAATCCGGCATCAGAATGATGGAAGATCGCCTCCAGAAGCCTTGCCTCGGTGTCATCCCTTATTTGCCTCACCTCATGCTGGATGAAGAAGACAGCCTCGGCCTTCCCGGAAACGACCAAACTGACGACGAACCGTGGCTCCCCGTCAGTAAAGACGAACTGCCAGATCAAGACCGAACTCTGCGAGTCGCAGTGATCGCCTTTCCATCCCTTTCTAATTTCACTGACTTTGACGCTCTTCGCGCTGAACCCTGCGTCTCGCTCCGTTTCTGTCGCAATGCAATGGAGCTGACCGGTGCCGATGTGGTTATCCTTCCTGGAAGCAAACAAACGGTCGACGATCTTTTGTGGATGCGGCAGCAACAACTCGATACTGCTATTTGCGCCCACGCCTCTCGAGGCCTCGTCGTTGGGATCTGTGGAGGTATGCAGATGCTGGGCCGAAGCATCATCGATCCTGGCGCGATCGAGCACTCTGAAGCGGCGGAGGGCCTCGGCCTGCTCCCTCTCTGCACCCGAATGAACTCAGAGAAGACCACTAGGCAAATTTCCGGAAGCCTCCGTACGGCGGACCTCTTTGGACAGCAAGTGCGACCGATCATCGTCACCGGTTATGAGATTCATGTCGGCGAGACGACTTACTTGCCTGAGGCTCAGGCATTCTCCGTCCTCGTTGATGGTAAAGTCGACGGTTGTATTGCCGCCGACTCCCGGATTTTCGGCACATATCTGCATGGCATTTTCGACGATGATGGTTTTCGTCATACCTTCGTCACGACCGCTCGCGCTTTTTTTCGTTTGGCACCTGCATCATTTCTCGAGAATTGGAAAGAAAAGCGCGAAGACTCGCTTAACCGGCTCGCCGATGCTGTCCGAGGAGCACTGGACATCACACAAATCCTGAGCTGGGTTGGTCTTCCGTATCATTCTGAATCAGCCCACGAGATTCAGGAGCAAAGACGTTGAAGAGAACTCTTCTGCTGCCCGCAGCATGGCTGCTGGACCAGGTCGCTGGCGATCCGGAATGGATTCCACATCCCGTCCGCTTGATGGGTCTCGCCATCACTCGTGGAGAGTCAGCCATACGCCGCAAGGACCAAAGCAACGGCACGGAGCTTATCACAGGCGCCGCCCTGACCATCGCTGTGGTCACCTCCAGCTACTACCTCTCGCGACAGGCCATACGCTTTGCCACCCACCTGTCTGCTGACCTCGGCGACGCCATCGAGCTGCTCCTGGGCTGGACGTGCCTCGCAGCGCGTAGCCTCGAGCAAGAGGCGACGACTGTGACGGATGCTCTTGGCGAAGGAGATTTGACACTCGCTCGTACGCGTCTTGCGCGCATCGTTGGACGAGATACGGAGCACCTTGACGACAACGAAATCAACCGAGCAGTCATCGAGACTCTCGCTGAAAGCGCCTCCGACGGCATTATCTCCCCCCTCTTCTACATGGCCCTCGGCGGTGTCCCTCTCGCCATGGCCTACAAGGCAGTCAACACACTCGACTCCATGATCGGCCATGCGAATGCTCGCTACTTCTACTTCGGCAAAGCGGCCGCACGCCTCGACGACGCCGCCAACTTCCTTCCGGCGCGACTGACTGCTCTCGGCATCGTTGCAGCCTCACGCTTCATCGACGAGGGCACCCCTCAGGCCGCCTGGCAAACCTGGCGACGTGACGGAAGAAAACACAAGAGCCCGAATGCAGGCCAGCCCGAAAGCGCCATGGCAGGCGCACTCCATGCCCGGCTTGGAGGCGTCAACGTGTATGAAGGCGAGGTCGTTCCGTCGCTGCAGATGGGACGCGAATTTCTCCCGCCGTCCCTGACGCAGACGAAAAGGGCCATCCGGCTCATTTCTCTCGTTGCGCTTCTTGGCCTTGCGGCTGGAACCCTCCTCAGCGTATGGGTCGAGCGTTCGTCCAAGACGACTTCACGATGACCGAGCAGCTTCCAACTCATGGCGGCCAACTTCGTCAGATCGCAGAACGATTCGGCATCCCCTTATCGCAACTGCTCGACTTCAGCGCCAACATTAATCCCGAAGGCCCTCCCCCCGCTGTCATTCCAACCCTACACGCGAGCCTCGAAGACCCGGGATCGCTGGGATGTTATCCCGATATCGAACTGACAGAGCTAAAGCAGTCGCTAGCGCGCTATGCGGGCGTCGCGCGAGACAACATCGTTGTCGCCAACGGATTTGTGCCGATCCTCGATGCCGCGCTCCGCGCTCTGAAGATTCGTCACTGCCTTATGCCCGTCCCCGCGTTCGTCGAATATCGGTCCGCTCTGACACGCGCCCGGATTAGGATCACGCCTCAGCTCCTGGCATCGAAATCGAATTTCGCCTACAACATTGAATCCATGCTTACCGGCGACCACGACGCGATCCTTCTCGCCAACCCTCAGAATCCCTCCGGCGTTTCCTGTGACCCGCAAACTCTCGTGCAACTCGTTACTGCAGCAGCCGAAAAACACATCGTAGTTCTGCTGGACGAGGCGTTCATCGACTACATAGCTTCCGAATCGCTCAGCCCGCATGTAGAGCGATTCCCAAATCTGATAATCTTCCGCTCGGTCACCAAATTTCATGGTATTCCGGGTTTGCGTGTGGCCTATGCGGTTGGCTCCGCAGAGCTAGCCCGGCTAGTCACATATGACTTGCCACCTTGGCCAGTGACTACGCTGGCAGCATATGCGGTCAGCGCAGCCCTTGACGACGCTGCCTACGCAGGGCGCAGCAGGCTCCTCAATCAAGAACGGAGAGCCCTCATGCAATCAGAACTCAATCAGTTGGGAATACACAGCTACAACTCCGCCGCCAACTTCCTCCTTCTCCGCTTACCTTGCGATATCGACAGCGATTTATTTTGGCAACGCATGATTCTGGACAATCACATGGTTCTCCGCAGTTGTCACAACTACGAAGGCCTGGGCGATGGGTATCTGCGTGCGGCGGTGCGGACCGAGTTGCAGAACGAAGCTTTCGAAAGAGCTATACGTCAGACCCTCCCAAAATGCCGAAAGGCGTCTTCAGGCGTCGCCTGACTTTCAAGACTCAATTCATCACAATCTCTGCGCATCCCGATTCTCTGCAGGCTAATCAATGACTGCCGGATGGATGGCTCAGCCAACGGCAATCAGAATGGAGCGTCAAAATTGGCGGATCCTGTCGGATGTCCAGCAGCATCCTGTTGCGCCTGGCATATTCGACGAGATCAACTGTTTCGTTTGTCGGACGAAATGTGAGATTCCCAGAAGACATTTTGCGCCAGAGTCGAGCCTGAGATTCAACGTCCCTCGGCAGGAGAATGATGCCCCAGGCGCCTTTCACATCGATCCTCAACGCCGATGTGTACTCTTTCGTCACACGTCACGAGAACTCTAGTGTAGCGAGACAGACAGCGTTAAGGTGAGTGGTCATAGGGAGGAGGTTCCTGTGACCAGACTTCGCCAGCGCATGCTGCACGAGCTTGAGCGGCGCAACTACTCGCTGTCCACCATCCAGCGCTACCTGCTGCAGGAGAAGAAGCTTGCACCTAGCACGGTCGAGATGCGTATCGTCGCCGGCTCAACTTCCGAGGTGGCGACACATAGGAGCCAAAATGCCTCACTTCAGATATGCCCTTACGAGATCGATAAGGTCTTCGGCCAGTTCGACAGGCGGAGCCGAAGTCTTTTCCGAAGAGAGCAGGTGAAGCCGTATGTGGTCTTCGAGGACTTCGGCCATCAGACTGTTGATGCCGCCGCGAACGTTCGCCAGCAGCATAAGGACATCCGCGCAATCGTCGCCAGTGGTGAGTGAACGTTCGATCGAATCCACCTGTCCACGTATCCGCTTGATGCGAGAAACGAGCTTCTGCTTTTCCTTGTCGAGATCGGTCATGTTCTCCTTGACTATATCCTATGGGGGTATGATACAAAGATCGAGCAGGGGTTTTGTCTCCGCAGGAGAGAAGCAAACAACAATATGAGCATAAATTCCGCACAAGAACCTCCGAGTAACCGGAGTGCTTTCCTGTGCCGTGATTAGCAATTCGGAAACTGCCTTTTAGTATGCCTACTCCCGGTTCCCGCACTGCTCTTCACGACACGCGCATGTGAATTGAGCGTGTGAGCCGCTGGTGTTGAATACCTGACTCACCCTCCCGAACCATCAGTCCGTTGTATCAAGCCCGGGCCGAAATGCGTCCTTACGCGTTTGGATCGAGCTCGCTCGTATGGACTGCACGAGGAGGAACCATGATCAACAAGCTGTATTTGGTCCAGAAGACTGTTTCTTTGACCTGCACTTGGGTTCGAACAGGCAATCCCAGAATGCCACTGGCTTGCGTCTGGACGGACTCAAAAGCTCAGCAAGCTGGTTCAACTGCATCCTTCACGGATGAATCCGGGAGGATGCATCGGTGCGCATAGCGGAACCCCAACTCGAAGTCGCCGAAACGCCTGTCAACGGCGTGATCGTCCGCCGTTCTTGGCAGAAGCACCTGCTCACCTTCTTCATGGTCTTCGGTCCCGGACTGATCGTGATGGAGGCAGATAACGACGCGGGAGCGGTCTCCACTTACATGCAGGCGGGTGGGCAGTACGGTCTACATCTTCTCTGGATTCTGATCGTGCTGCTGCCCATCTGCTATTTCGTCCAAGAGATGGTGGCGCGGCTGGGCATCGCTACCGGCAAGGGCCACGCAACCATGATCTATGAACGCTTCGGTAAGTGGTGGGGGCACTTCTCACTCATCGACTTGCTGATGGTCAACTTTCTCACCCTCATCACCGAATTTGCAGCGATCTCTCTCGCACTCAGCGCTATGGGTGTCAGCCCGTACATATCGGTTCCGGTGTCGGCTCTCGGGCTCACGCTGATGGTGATCACAGGAAGTTATCTCCGATGGGAGCGAATCGTCATCGCGCTCTGCCTGATCGACTTCACTTGGTTGTTTTTGGCCTTTGTCGTGCATCCCGACTGGGCGGCAGTGGCGCGCAACACCGCGATGCCAACCATGCCCATGGGTGGGATCACAGGAAGCCTCGTCTTCCTGGTCATCGCTATCGTGGGCACCACCATCGCACCATGGCAGCTCTTTTTCCAGCAAAGCTGCGTGGCGGAAAAACGGCTGCGCTTCAGCGATCTGAAGTGGGCTCGGCTAGACACGCTCATCGGCGCCACATTCACCGTGTTGGTTGCAGGCGCAATGATGCTGGTGGGCAACTACGGATACCAGCACCATATTGTGTTTGAAGATCCGGCTCAGTTGGCCCTTGCGCTCGGCCCGATGGCCGGTCATTTTGCCCGCAATGGTGTACTGCTGTTGATGGTCAACGCCGCCGTGCTCGGCACTACCGCCATCTCTCTCGCAAGCGCCTGGGCCTATGGCGAAGTGAAGGGATGGGAGCATTCTCTGCACAAGAAGCTGTGGGAAACCCCGGGCTTCTACGCCACTTACATTGCCTGTGTCGGAGCGGCTGCGACCATCGTGCTGATTCCTCATGTGCCGCTGCAACTTGTCATTATCAGCGTGCAGGTGTTCGCCGGGTTGATCCTGCCGTCCGCTATCATCTTTCTCCAATTGCTGCTCAATGATCGGGAGTTGCTCGGCGATCGCTGGGTCAACCGGCCATGGAACAACTACATCAACTGGACGATCATCGTTGTCCTCTTTGCCCTGTCACTGCTGCTTGCGGCGCAGGTGATCGTTCCAAACTTTTTTCAGTAGAGAGGTGAGTCATGTCAACTATGGGAGTATCCCCTGATGAAAGAGGATTCCACGTTATCCATCCGTTGGATGACGTTTCAGAACAGAAGTGTTCCACGGAAGGACTTGGCAAGATTCGCATCACGCGGGCGGTGCGTGTTTCGCTTGGGTTCCTGCGGGCCTACCTGATTTTGATGACGCTGATGCTTAGCTACCACGTTCTTGATCTCTCCGGTCTTCTGCGCAGGATTCACTAACCACCCCGCAATACGAAGGAGGAAGTATGGACGACCCGGTTCCGAGTGAGCCTCCGCATAGCCGGAGGCTGGCGGCAATCCCTCTCTGAGCACGACATCGCATGATGCTCTCCGCTCGCAGCAGGATTCTCCGCTCACTGCGCGAGCTTATTGCATAAAGCTCCGTAACAACTGAGTGCCTGCGTTTCAAACAGACGCAGACGAAGGACTCACTGGCGAGTCGGATGGCGGCTTCGCCCAGAACGGTAGACGTGTGCCTAGACGGCTGGAACGCGCTACACCGGAGACGACGATGAATCACCGCGAACTGATCGATAACGCCTGGACGTATAACGCAAATATTCGCGCCGAAGATGGTCCGCAGCCGCCTCGTGGGTGGAGAACTGTACTCGATAATCTTTTGATCCCAGTCGGATTCATTCTTGTTCTAGTCCTGTTTTCCCTATTGATGAGTCATTCTGCTCTTGCTCAAACAGGGAGTGGAAGGATAACCGGATCGGTGAAGGACGCGAGCGGCTCCCTGATCCCCGGGAGCAGCGTGTCTCTGATCAACACGGCCACTGGCGTATCGCAGAAGACCACCAGCAATGGAGAGGGAGTATTCGCCTTTCCTGTGGTCCCAGTTGGTCAATACGAGCTTGATGTCACGGCGGATGGATTCACGCCGTACATGCAAACCAGCAAGATCAAGATCGACGTGAACACGTCCCTCGCGATTGATGTTCCGTTGCAGATTGCACAGGCGTCTTCGGTGATCACAGTCACTGAGAACACCGCTGAGGTCCGCACTACCGACACGCAAATAGGCCAGACCATCGAGAGCAAGCAGGTAGTCGATATTCCACTCAATGGACGGAGCTACACGGATCTGCTTGCGGTTCAGGCCGGTGTCTCCCCGATTACGACCAGCGGTGCGGCCAACACCAGCTCTGGTGGCGGCTTCGGAACGGTACCTGCCGCAGGCGAGACCAACACGGGACAGTTCTCCATTCATGGTCAGCGCGAATCCGATAACGCTTACTACCTCAACGGCGCAAGCGTTCAGGAGACCATCGGCCAGCAGGCGGGGATCATCCCGAACCTTGATTCGATTGCGGAGTTCCGCATTCTATCGAGCAACGTGGATGCCGAATATGGCAGCTTCACTGGCGGCATCATTAACGTGGTGACGAAGTCCGGATCCAATGCCTTTCATGGAAATGTATTCGAGTTCTTTCGCAACACGCATCTGGACGCACGGAACTACTTCTCGCCCGAGCGTGCGGCCTTCCATCAAAACCAGTACGGTGGCACCATCGGTGGGTCGATTCGCAAGGACAAGATTTTCTTCTTCGGCGACTATCAGGGCCAACGCTTCATCCAGGGCATTGAGACTGGCTCCGTCAGCGTTCCCACGAACGCGAATCGCACTGGGGATTTCACGAATTCCGCAGACAGCCTCGCCGGTACTGTAAACGGACCCTACCTTGCGCAGACTCTGAGCCAGCGCCTCGCCTATCAGGTCAGGCTGAACGAACCCTTCTATACAAACGGTTGCACAACTTCGAGTCAATGCGTCTTTCCAAACGCGATCATCCCAATGAGTGCGTGGGGCGCCGCACCGAAGCGCATGCTGCAATACATTCCCACGGGGAACATCGCGGATGGAACCTTCTCTTCCGGTGCCTATAAACGCCGCATAAATGACAACAAGTTCGGTGGACGTCTGGACTTCAGCTCCAACCGATTCGGGACATCTTCTATCTATTACTTCAACGACCGTTACAACCTCGATGATCCATATCCCAGCGGCCTCGGGGGAGCCACTCTTCCCGGCAACGGCTTTGCCTATGACGCGACCTCGGTAGGCGTGGACCAGACCCTCGTCTTTAGCAATATCCATACCTTCGGCGTGAATACCGTCAATGAGGCCCGATTCGGCATCACTCGTCTTGACAACCACATTGGCACACCCAAGGGTGGTGTCAGCGTCACGCTTGCCGATCAGGGCATTCAGGCGGGAGGGCAGGGTATCATCCAGGGCTTCCCGCAGCAGGCCGGTGTGGAACCGATGTTTTTCAACAGCTTTTCGGTAGGAACGAATCCGTTCTCCATCGCGCAAGTGAACAGCACCTATGACCTGGGAGACAGTCTCTCGCGAACCATCGGCAACCATACCCTCAAGGTGGGCGGACGCTATATCTGGTACAAGGTCAAGCAGAATCCCAACCTGGTCGCTAATGGGACGTTCTCTTTCTTTGGCACCGGCAACCAGACCACTGGAAACGGCTTCGCTGATTTTCTGCTCGGAACTCCTGACTTCTATTCGCAGCAGTCAACGCCGGTGTTTTACGAGAGCGCTGCCGATGGGAACTTGTTTGCTCAGGACAGCTTCCGTATCCGTCCGAATCTTACTCTCAACTACGGCCTGCGCTGGGATTATGTAACACCCTGGGCAGAGAAATATCATCAGACGACAACCTTCGTGGCGGGCGTACAGTCGGTTACGTTCCCGGGGGCACCGCTGGGCTACCTCGTGCCGGGAGATCCGCTTCCAGGCGGAGGCAAGATTCCGAACGCGATTGCCCCCACACCGCTCAACAACTTTTCTCCGCGATTTGGACTTGCCTACTCCCCGAACTTCTCGGATGGGCTGATCGGTGAATTGACGGGTGGACCAGGCAAGACCAGCATCCGGGTCGGAGGTGGCCGTTTCTTCACTTCGCCTCAGGGACTCACTGTCGCCTATCCAACTGGGAATCCTCCTTACGGCCTGACCTACACCAGCCCGGAATCGCCGGTCATGGAGACACCCTTCATCGGTGCTCTATCAGGCACGCAATATCTCCAACAGTTTCCTGTAAACGTGCCTTCGTACAACGTCTCAACCACCAATCCCGACAACTCTGTCGATTGGAATCGTTACTTTCCCATCAGCGGAGCAGGCAGTGTGTATTACAAGAACACGACCAGTTACTCCATGCAGTACACCCTGTCCATTGACCGGGAGATAAGTGCGAACACCCTGTTCAGCATTGCATACGTCGGTTCGCTTGGGAGGCACCTGCTCACCGTACATGGAGCCAATCCTGGCAACCCCGCTCTCTGCCTCAGCCTGAGTCAGCCATCGGAGGTCGCGCCCGGTTCGCCGACCTGCGGACCGCTTGGAGAGAATCTCGTCTACACGCGAGCGGATGGCACAGTGGTCAATGGAACGCGAGGGCCCTTCCCCAATCAGATCGGGACCGATGCGTTCTACGAGAACATGGGCAACTCGCACTATAACGGGCTTGAGCTGACCCTCAAGCGGACTGCTGGGCCACTGTCTTTGCTCGCTAGCTACACCTACTCCAAGTCCTACGATCAGACCTCAAGCATCCAGGAACAAGTCGATCCGTATGACTATCACCGATTAGATGGAATATCGGCGTTCGACCTGAAGCATAACTTCGTCGTCAGCTACAACTACGATCTTCCTGTCGCTCGTCTGTGGCGTCCGAATCGGCTTACCAGCGGCTGGGCGCTCTCCGGCATTACTCGTTTCGCTACCGGCGTGCCGGTGACGTTTGCGAGCTTCGGGGACAACTATCTGGTACAGGTGCAGAACAACGGCGTCAATGCGACCAGCATCGATATGCCGAACTACGACGGCAGCGGTTACAAAATCAACCGCAATCCACGGAACGGCAAACCGTTCTTCAACAATCTGGCCTTCACTCCAAATGCTCTCGGAACGCAGGGTAACTCCAAGCGCCGCGACTTCTACGGCCCCGGCATAGACAACTACGACATGGCGCTGCACAAGGTGACGAATCTCACCGAGGGGCGTTCGATGGAACTTCGTTTGGAGATGTTCAATGTCTTCAACCACGCGCAATTCGATGGGGGCAACTCTGTTGACGGAAACATCGGCAACCAGGGAAGCACCTTTGGTTTCGTCACCAAAGCAGCCGATCCGCGCATCGGTCAGATCGCAGCAAAGTTCCGGTTTTAGTGGGATGAGGGAGGCTAAATGGCCTCCCTCGTCTTTCATCACATCTGAACGGAGAAGAACATGATCGGAATCAGTACACTTCAGTTCGCCATCCGCTTGTTGCTCGCAATTGCAATGGGCGCGGCAGTTGGTTTGGAGCGGCAATGGCGGCAGCACATGGCTGGCACGCGCACCAATGCGCTCGTTGCCGCAGGGGCTGCGGCTTTTGTCATGTGCGGTCTGCTGCTCGACAATGATCCATCCGCGCGCGGACGGATCGTCTCTTACATCGTATCGGGAGTAGGCTTTCTCGGCGCCGGCGTCATCTTCAAGGACGGCGCAAGCGTGCGTGGGCTCAATACAGCTGCCACAATCTGGTGTTCCGCGGCTATCGGCGCACTTTCTGGGCTCGGTTCCTTTCATCTGGCGCTCGTGCTTGGGATTGCGGTTCTCTTCACCAACATGGTCCTCCGACCATTGGCCTATCGCCTTCATCCCGTCCTCCCCGAAGCAATTCCTGCCGAGACGCTCTATGAGTTGAAGCTTGACTGCAAGGTCTCCGCCGCGGTCCACATCCGCGCCTTACTGCTTTCCACTATCACCCCACTTCCCGTTATGTTGCATTCCATCCATGGGGAACCAAACGACACGAACGAGCAAGCACACATCCGCGCTGAGATAACGACCGCAGGCCGGAACAACGAAGCTATCGAACAGGTTGTGATGCGCCTCTCTATCGAAGACGATGTCTCAACCCTGAGCTGGTCGATCATTGAATCGGCAATGGAGTAAGCGAATGAATGGAATATCGACAACCATCGAGCGCCGCAATCAACGTATTTCCGCTCGGCTGCGCCGTATCCAGGGGCAGATCGTCGCGCTGGAGCGTTCACTTGAAAAGGAGCCGGAGTTTACCGTTCTCCTCCAAAGAGCGGCCGCGGCTAGGGGAGCAATGAACGGTTTGATAGCAGACCTCATGGAGGAACGTCTGCGCAGCCTTCAGGTGAGCGCTGAGAGCGACGAGGCTCGTGCCGAAGTTGCAGAGATGATCGATATCGTCCGTGGTTATCTCACCTGACCCCGTTAGCGACCTGACGCTTCACCAAATCCTAGGTCGAAACTGCGTTGACCTCGCATAGCAACTTCATGCCGTTTGAGAAGGCCATTAGCCATCAGTGCCCATAGCTTCAATGGGTTTCGATCAAAAGCACTCTGTCCCGGCAGAGGTCAACATCCCACCTGATGAATAGCCGTCATCTCAGACAAATGGTTACTGTTCCCACAACGGGCCTTCGCGGCGATTGTGATTTTGTGAAACGCGCGATTCCAAAGCAGGCCATGGAATTGACATAGGTAGGCGATCACTCGCTTTCCCTGTCACACCACCGTGCGTACGGGTCCGTACACGGCGGTTCGGTAGGATTACGCGCCCGGTGTGCAGCGCAAGGAAGGAAGTCCCAAGCGATCGAAGTAAGCGGCGGGCATGGCATAAGAAAGGGCTTCTGTGCGGCTAAGCCGCCAGGGGCCCCACTGATGAGCGTACTTAGCACTTGCGTTACAAAACAGACCGGAGACATGGTTTACACCATGGCGGAGAACAGTTGGCTCTCCCAGCTTTGGCTTAACGCATGGAGATGCGTTCATGCCTTGGAAAGAGACTCGAACCGTGGATCAACGCTTGCAATTCATTAGTTTTTCGCCTCTTGTAGTTAATTCAGTTGCAGTGGTAAACGGGGCGGTGGCGATAGATGCTGCACCACCGCTCCCGGAATCTTTCAGCGCCCCAATGGAATCTCGATGGATGCCCCAACAGCGTGCGTTTGTGGATCGGTATTGGATTGACCGAGTCGATCAGCTTGCATGTCAGAGTTTTCTTGACGCCCGGACGATACTGGACTCTGGCGGCGCCTCCCGGAGTGAAGATTGGCCCACCCAAGGGAGTAATCGGCCGCCGGATCGGAAATGCACTACACCGGGCCAAGCAGATCCGCCGATCTTACTGGAGAATACGATAACGCCCCAGTGGAATTTCGATAGAAGCTCCAAGAGAATGCGTTCGCGGATCGGTAATTGGGTTGAACGAATCGATCAGTCTGCCTGTCAGAGTTCTCTTGGCACCGGGACGATACAAGGCGCGGTGATTCAGCACGTAGCTGCCGGAGAGGAAACCGATTGCTTGACCGACAAGCACGTCAGAGGGAAAATGCTGGTTTGCCAGAATACGAGATATGCCGATTGATTCAGCAAACCCGTAGGCTGGAAGAGCAACATACCAGTGTCGGTACTCCCCCGCAATCACGCGAGCCAATGCCATGCTGGCCGTGGAATGATCGGAAGGAAACGACGAGTCAAACTCCCAGTGGCTCGCTCCGTTGGCCCAAAAATTCCCCTGTCCATTTCCTTGTAGTGGGCGTTGGCGATTACTCGCAAGCTTTGTCACCAATGCGACAGTCCCCGAGTCTAGAATGGCTTCCGCGCCCAGGCGTCCAGTCTCTGCCAACTTCGGATTGTTTTTTGCCAAGCCTATGAAGTACATTCCAGCGCTTTCCGCGCCGGTCGCATAGAAGGAGCCAAAGTCTGAGATCTTATTCGCTATGTCGGCGCGATTCGCGTCCACTCCGACCCCTTGCAAGGCATCCGCGTCGTAAGCGAACGCCATTCCTGTTGCAGCACCCAGCGGCGCCAGCCAGTAGGCGTCCCTCGGTTGCACCCGCAATGGACTGGTAAAGATGCCTTTTTCGCCTCACCTAGATCCTGAATGCAACGAACCAGATGCGTGATGCCACAAATTGGATCGCCCTTGGAAACGGCGGCGTTCCCAGACGTGGGCGTTGTGCTTTGTGAAGAAACATCGTTGGCTGTCGCGTGCAACGTGGTGTTCTCTTCAGGAGTAACACTGGTTTGCGAATGGCTCTGCGAAGCAGAAAAAGTAACGAGGATGAAGCCCAAAAGGGCGTATTTAAGCATGCGTATCTCCATTGTATAAGCCGTAGAAGAACAATCAGTCTTCGAAATCCAGGGAGAATTGAATCCTTCGCGGATCTGCAACCTGAATTGGCTGTGAGAATCCTGCTGCTGCGCTCGTACCCGATCCATACACCGGATTGACGAGGTCGACATTCTGTTTGTTGAGCAGGTTGAACGCGCTTCGTACCCCAACGATCAACGCCATCGCTTTGTGTTGAGTGGGCTCTGGGTACTCGGCCCTGACCGGGGCCGGAGGTTCTAGGCCGGCGTATGACGGGGGCGCTCGCCCGGTGCAGCATGATCGGCGCGCCGCCTTCTCGCGAAACGCCCGACGGACCTTGCACACCGCCGGCTTTCTGCTGCCTTCAACCTGCTGCGAGCGTTAGATTAGCTTTTTGGTTGCGGGCCCGGTGACCGGCAAGCCGGATGTTTCGATCTCCATTGTCTACTTCAGGGCAATGCGCTCATCCAGCTTAAGTTTGGGACTTCCGAGGAGATTCGTAACGAAAAACGCTCGAGACGCCGATTGCCCATGACTGTCAAGTCACCCGATCCCAATCGCCATGCCGACTTGGGCTGGCGATGAATCGCTCTTGTATCTAAGAAAGCTTTTCTGTGTCCGGATTTCACTCGAATGACCTGCCTGCTTGCAATGCTCGCTGAAATGTGTGGCCCCTGACGTTCACGATTGGGCTATGCAATCCCCAAGCAAAACCAGCGGCAGAACGTCACACGAACAATCGAAGGATTGGCGTGTCTCCAAAAGCAGAATACGGGCGACCAAAATGTTCGGCAAATGAAGCCCGCGTCAAATCGGATCAAGCACGATTGGCGCTTGAACAGCACATAGCAGCTCACCGTCGCTCCTATCTGGGAATGACCATTGGCGCTAAGATTCGAGTCTTCCTTGCAAAACCGTCGCTCGTACCGCAGCTTCTGGGATTTGAGACCAGGAGGCAGAGCGGCCCATTGGTCCGGGGTTGCATCGCACTTTGAGGACAGTGGGTGCGATGCCAATGAAGCCTCGGCGTCAGGATGGTTTGTAGATGAGGCCGATTGCCCCGCCGACGATGACCCACTGAATGAAGTAGGCGATGCTCTGATAGAGGGTGAGCTTGAGGCCGACGTTGAGGTTCACGTGGTTGTGGATGACGAAGATGCAGACCGTGAATATGCCGATGAGTGCGCCAAGAGAGGCGCCGGATACGATGCCGCCGCCAGCGGGATAGATTCTTGCGTAGAGGACGGCAACAACTACGATGCCGATAAGGATGGCGATCATGCCGTAGGGCATCACCTTCATCATCTCGTCCTTTGGACGATAGACGTTGGGGTACTTCATGAATTCGGTTTTCATGGATGGCCATGCGGCGAACATGACGAAGCCATAGACGAAGTAGGCGACCATGGCCCCGAGGGAGGCAAAGGCAATGTGGGCGTAGCTCATGTGCGTACCTTTCGAATCGAAAACTGATTCTGATAGTTAGGTCACTCATCTCCTGGGCCGCGAAAGAGAGTGACGGGACTTCCTGCAGATATTGTTATTTGTAAAGCCTAATCTCCACGACCCCACGGTGTTTAGACGCGAAGAAATATGCGATTGCGATAGAGCGGGTACACAAGCGCCATATTAAGGAGAACGATCAGCAGCGCATACGCGATCGACGCGTGAACGGGCTGAAGCCAAGTCGCAAAGCCGATTCGGTAGCCCCACTCATGGAGCGTGAGAGCCGATCCGTCCCCCTGAGAGACATGGATGCGATCGGCAAGAGTCGTGACGATGTTTGAGAGCGCAAAGGCGAAAACCGCGTTGGTGCCGAATATGAGGGCCGGGGGTGTCCACCATCTCCATCGCTTGATGTCCACAATGAAATAGAGGGCCCCGCAGAGGAGAATACTTACCCCACTGCTGAACATTGCGAATGTGCTGGTCCAGATCTTTTTGTTGAGTGGAAGGAACGGACTCAGCAGCCACCCGGCGAGAACCAAGACAAATCCCGTGCCGACCAAAAAGATGAGCTTTCTTTTGTTTGAGCAGTCTGCTCGCAGCCATTCACCCGCGATGATCCCGATCAAGAGCGACGCAATCGCCGGCAGCGTCGAAAGCAGACCTTCCGGGTCGAAGGTCACGCCGTAGCCAGGCGTCAAGCCCCAGATCCACATGTGACGCGTTCCCAGCAAAGATCGATCAATGTAGGCGCCGAGATTTCCGATCGAATCCAGGCGACCCGGACCAAATCCTGGAACGGGAACCATCGTTATCAAAGCCCAGTAGAAGATGAGAAGCAAGGCAGCGGCACCGGCGAGAATCGCGATCCGCCTTCCCCTCTTGTTCGCGACCGTCCTGCTGGCCGAAGCGCCGATACCGAGATAGAGAAAAGCGCCAAAGAGGTAGCATAGGGCAATTCTCTGCAGGACTCCGGGGATACGAAGTGTGTGGAGGTCGTAAACCGGAAATCCGTTGAGGGCCACGCCTAAAAAGAAGATGACAAGGCTGCGGAGGACCACGTGCCGGGCAAGGATCAAACGGTCGCTTCCCCGCTCTATCCTCGATGCGAAGGAAAGCGTTATAGCGACCCCAACGACAAAGAGAAACGCCGGGAAGATCATATCCGTCGGTGTCGGACCGTTCCACTGTGCATGCAGCAATGGCCTGTAGACGGCGCTGTAGGTTCCAGGGTCGGTCACTAGGATCATGCCTGCTACCGCCAGACCGCGAAGAACATCGAGAGACACCAAGCGGGTGTTCTTGAGGGTCCCGTTCGCAATTACTTTGGGAGCAATCGCTGAGGCTGCAGAAGTCATTTGATTGCCTGCTTCTGAGGATTGTAACCAATGTACCAGCCTGTTGGGTGCGTTCTATCGGATCGAAATCTTCCAATCAGAGTGCTTCGTCGGGACGATCCGGGCCTCGGCCGAATCCCTGAATCAACGAGGTTGGGTCCCTACGCGTGGAATGGTAAGAGGACAGCAGAAAGATCTACTGTGTCATCGCGCGCTCATGGATGATCGACCACGATACTCCAAAGCGATCACGCAGCTGGCTAAAGCGAGTCGCAAAGAACGTCTCTTCAAGCGGCATGTAGACCTCTCCATCCTTGGCGAGAAGCTTGTATGCCCTCTCAGCCTCTTCCGAGGAGTCCACAGAAAGGTAGATATAGACGCTCCGGATTTTCTCAAACACCGATGGAGGAACATCATTTCCGATCAGCACCGTATCTCCAATACCGAGCCGCGCGTGAATAATCGCGTCCCCCGCATCCCCTGTCGCGTTGCTGCCCGGAGTCTGATCCTGACGCATCATCATGAGGACCTTGCCGCCAAGGTTCTTTTCGTAGAAGCGGAACGCCTCTTCGCAATTTCCACCGAAATTGAGCTGTGTATAGAGCTTCATCGAGATCTCTCCTTGAGTTTTGTGTTGGTTGTATTTTGAAGCCGCGCGGTTTCACCCGGCTCGGTGTAGCCGCCTAAATCAGCTCTGCACGCCACCTTCAAGCATCCGCGCCACTCGTTCGTCGAGACGATGGAGCGACTGGATGGCTCCCGCTTCCATTCCTGACTGCAGGTGCCCGTCGCGTGCTTGACGAGAACGGTGCCGGATCGTGTGAGTGAGCCGCGTTCCGCCTTCGATCTCTTCAAAGGTCACCGTGGTGAGCCACTCGGGGCTGCCTATCTGCGGCACGTCGTAACACTCGCTGTAAGCGAGCCGTTTTCCCAGAGCGATCTCGCGATACACGCCGTGGAATGGATGGTAGCCTCCGTCCGACATGCGCATGACAATCTTCCACGAACCTCCGACCCGCAGATCGATCTCGCAGACGGAGATACTCGCGTCATCGCAGCCCCACCAATGGCGAATGTGTTCCGGCTGGGTCCAGGCCTCAAATAAAAGCTGTCGCGGCCGATTGAAGAAGCGGGTAAAACGAATCTCTGTTTCGGAAGGAAGAGTCACAGTGACTTCAGCGGTTCCTTTTGCCAGCATGTTTCCTGGTCTCCTTTGCCTCAAGTGTGGAAAGGTAGTCATCGAGCCTCTTCATACTGCGTTCCCAGAAACGGCGATAGTTCTTCACCCAGTCGGAAACCTCGCGAAGCGGAGCAGCCTCCAGGCGGCAGGGACGCCACTGTGCGTCGCGGCTACGCGTGATGAGACCGGCACGTTCGAGGACCTTGAGATGTTTGGTAATGGACGGCGCAGTGATTGAAAAGGGCTCCGCGAGCTCTTTGACCGACGTCTCTCCCAAAGCGAGACGTGCCAGGATCGCGCGCCGGGTCGGGTCGGAGAGCGCCGAAAAAGTCGAGCTGAGATGGTCCGGCATGTAGTTTTCCAATCGGCTAATTAGCCTACTAGGAAAATAACGAATTGACTTCTGCCTGTCAAGAAGAAGTTCAGTCCTCGCAGTTCGATTCTTGGGACGGCGCAGGAGTGCCGAATTTCAACGGGCCGGTTAACAGGCTTAGCACTCATCGAGGACCGGGGCGGCCCGCCGTCCGACCTTCAAAAAAGTCCGTCACCCAATGGCTTTTATTCCGACCCGTCACGTCCATGGGAATGAACCGCTCCGCAAATTCTTGATCGGCCAGATCACAGGCCGACACATTCGGCACCGTTTGATGCCAAGTTTGCAGGCCAACGAAGCCACCTGGCGCACGGGAGCATGAGTTCATGGGTCCTCACCAATTGCCCGGTCAGACGCTCAGTACCGGAAACGGTGAGTCGCGAACCATGGCGTACGTCAAATCCCTCATACGGCCGTGAGCGCCGGGCTGATGGCTTCGTCCGATTATGAGCGCGTCCGCATCCGCTTCCGAAGCAGCCTCAAGGAGTGCCTCTTTTATTCGACCGACTGCAATGCGGACCGGAGCATCCACACCGACCATCTGCTGGAGATCGGCGATGCGCCGATTCGCCTCCTGCCTTTCGGCGGAATGGATTTCTTCACGCAAATCGAGCTGAATCGGCAGATCCGCATCTCCGGCTTGGACCGCGTGAGTGACTGAGAGCTTGCCGCAGGCTTGTGCCGCCACCTGGCTGGCAAAACGAAGCACTCTTTCCGAATTTGAACTCAAACCGACCGCGCACAGCCATTCTCGGTGCTCCAAAGGCCTAGGAGCGATTGTCTGAGCATGCCGGCTCGTCAATACTGGACAGTCCGCATCGTTAATTACCTTGGCTGTTGTTGAGCCAAGCAGCATCTGCCGAAAAATTCCAGAGTGCGTGGGCATGATGATGAGATCAAATCTATCCTCCCTAGCAACTCGAGCTATCTCGGTCGCGGCGTCGCCCGAAGTTAGGATTCTTGGGAACTGCGCCGCGAGGAACTCTGCCGTCAGGAAGGAGTCAAGTCTATCCCGGCTAACAGCCATATGCTCCTCTGAAACCTCGGAGATCGGCCTCACGTAAAGTTGCAAGCCGTTGTAACCGGTAGGATCTACAACATGAACCAGTGAAACCCTGGCTTCAAGCAAAGCCGCAGCTCTCTTCACGTAAGCAGCCATGGCGATGCAGGATGGCGAGAAATCCACAGGATAGAGGATGCTTGCGATGGAAGGCATAGACACCACTCCTCGGAACGTCCAACCATGGTGCTCAGCGACGCGCCGTTCCATCGAAGTGCACCCTGCAAAATGAGCCGACAAACATCAGTAGGTTTGGACGAGCCTATGGCTGATTCACCCAGCTTAGGCATCAGCTACTTTTTCGGTTCCTGAGCAATTCGAATCATCTTGAGATGGTTCCGTTATTACGGCGAACGTGGGCAACAAATCAGGCTGCAACATTCCGTGCTGAGGAGCGCCACACAAAGGACACGCCTCCGTTTTCAAAGTGATCTCTGCTCCACAGCATGCACAAAAAGCGGCCACGGGATCCAATCTCCACAATTGCTACGGTCCATTGGATGACCGCAGGAAGCGCAAAGATTCGAGACGTGCGGTCGGTATTTGCTCCAGACCTTAGTTCAGTTGCAACCAGCTAAAATTAGATCGTGATCTCGCAAATTGGCAGTTCTCCTCTCACTTGTCGACAAATCCCGACCGTGACCCGCGCGGTTCTCCAAAGACCGAATAGGCATCCGATGCGAATCGAGACGTACGAGCATCGCTTGCTTAACGCGTCCTTCCTGGCTGAGAATCGGATTAGGCCAGTGTGGAAGCGGTAAGGAAAATCGGCTTCACCATCTCTTCAATCGCCACGGCAATTTTCTCAACGGAAATGCGGTTGGGAGTCTGATACCACCGTTGCGTGGCATCCGACTTTTCACACTACTAATTCACTTCGCGGTGTTCCGCTCAGCAGATGGCCGAAGCCTCTTACTTATTCTTGACTAATCGCCTCGACGATCTTTTCGCAACGCGCTTCTTGGCTTGAGCTTCATCGTTAGATTGGATGGTATGAGCGTTGACAATCGCCCGGAGCAGCCCTGGGAAGCGTTCCTCGATCTCCGCGCAACGCGAGGTGTTGTGCATCTCAACGCCGCGCCGTTCGCCACGGATCAGCCCCGCCTCTCTCAGCGCCCTGAAGTGTTGGGAGAGGGTGGACTTCGGAATTGCCTTGTCGCTAACGGTCAGAAACATCGAGCAGTTGTGTGAACACGCCTGAGCCACAATATCTGCGTAGATCGCCACCCGAATCGGGTCGGACAAGGCATGGAGAATCCCCTCAACCGTTATGTCCTCAAGGATGGATGGAATAAGGGACGCACATCGAAAAGAGTAGGTGTTCCGCATCAAAGGTTCAATAGTTCGTAAATTCGGAACTATAGAATCTTTCACGAGTCCGGCTCCATCTACTCATCAAAACGATGCGCGGGGCAGCACGCACAACACCCCCATACATTCCATCAAGAGTTGAACAGAGAAAAGGGGTAAAGAAATGGGCAAGCTCAACGGCAAATTAGCAGTCATCACGGCAGCCACCTCCGGCATGGCGCTCGCGACAGCCAAACTCTTCGTCGAAGAGGGAGCGTACGTTTTCATCACAGGACGCCGCCAGGACAAGCTCGATGAGGCCGTAAAACTCATCGGCAAAAACGTCACGGGTGTGCAAGGCGACGCCTCGAGCCTTACGGACCTCGATCGCCTCTATGAGACGGTCAAGCGCGAAAAAGGCAAGATCGACATCCTCTTCGCCAGCGCCGGATTCGGTGAGTTTGCGAAGCTTGAAGAGGTCACCGAGGAGCATTTCGACAAGACCTTCGATCTCAACGTCCGCGGAACGCTCTTCACCGTCCAGAAGGCGCTTCCGCTCTTCAACGACAACGGCTCTATCTTTCTTAACGGCTCCATTGCCAGTATCAAGGGTTTTCCGGCGTTCGGCGTCTACAGCGCCAGCAAGGCTGCGGTTCGCTCGTTCGCTCGCACCTGGCTCTTAGAGCTGAAGGAGCGCAGAATCCGAGTGAACATCCTCAGTCCCGGCACCATCGACACGCCGATCCTCGATCCCCTGGGAGAAGAGGCCAAAGAGTTCTTCAAATCCCAGATCCCACGCGGCGAGATGGGACGCCCGGAAGAGATCGCGACGGTTGCTCTTTTCCTCGCCTCCAGCGATTCCAGCTTCGTCAACGGCGTCGAACTCTTCGTAGACGGTGGTACCGCTCAAGTCTAACTATAAGACTTAAATTCCGCAGTCTAAGGATGGGATTCGTAGCAGGAGGTTTTCCGCTTTCTGGGACGAGTCCCGTTTTGCTTTTAGGCTCGGGCATTCACCCATTAGGAACGGGTGGGATATAGGGGTTTCTCTGCTTATCCCGTGAATTGCAGAAACAGCCACCCCTCTCCCTCTCAACGGAGCGAATATGGCCGTGCGATTCGGAGGAACGGAGCGAAAGAGCGTCACTGTTTAACTCGTACGTTCTGAGCCGCCCAGGAGTTTTCGCTTTGGGCGACGTGAGAGTAAACCGCGTTAACAGACTGGCGTCCGCCGCGGGAGGGGTTGATGGCGGTACAGTTTATCCATGAGGTTTTAGAGACCTATCCTCTGAGGGTGATCTGTGAACTGTGGCCCCATGCCGTGCAAAGAGGTCGACACATCCGGAGGTTGCTTCGGGGCCACGCGAATCTTCAAAAAACTGGGCGCTTGCGGCAACAATTCTGGGATCGAGCATGGAGTTCATCGACGGCACCGTCGTGAACGTGGCTCTACCGAACCTGCAGAATTCACTCGGGGCAACAGGCGCAGAGGCGCAATGGATAGTAGAAGCCTACGCGCTTTTCATATCTTCGCTATTGCTGATCGGTGGATCGCTGGGCGATCGATTCGGGCTGAGAAGAATGTTTCTTTGTGGCTGTTGGGCAAAGGCGATTTCATTGTGCCGATTCCGGGTGAAACGCCGCGTCTACCTTGAGGAGAATGCCGGTGCCGTGGATATCAAACTTAGCGACGACGATATCACTCGCCTGGAGGCCGCATTACGCCCTGAAGCCGTGTCCGGACCGCGCTACACCGAAAAGGCCATGGCGTGGGTTGATCGCTGATCTGAACGAGCCAAACCGTTTGAAGTAGTCGCTCTGACTCAACGAGGTTTCGATCCACAGGTGCACTGGGTTGAAAAATGCACTTGGCCCGACAGCCATCCTTTGATGGCTGTCTGCTGGGAGCAGGAACAGCCCGACGGCCACTCGCGCTCTTGCTCCCGAAATCATCCGCGACTATTCTCACTTCGAGCTTCGTTTGATCGTCAAGTTCGGCTCACGTGTTCGGCCGCTCGCTCAATCGAAGCAATAACGCGATGCACGGCTACGGCATCTTCAAAGTTCGGCGCGGTGCGGGTACCCTCGCGCAGGTCGTGTGCCATCCGCCCATAGATGCGGGCAACATTCCCCGGCGCCATATCTTCAGGCCAGCCGGTACGGTAGGATGCGGGGACCTCCAAGGGCTGGAACGTCTTTTCGTCTCCGCGCGCTCCTTTGAGAGAAAGCGACACGAATTGAGTGTGGCCGAAAGGTCCTGATACCCGAATGTCTCCTGCTGTTCCGTTGATCTCCCAGAAGAAGCCGTCGCCGTCCCGTGCCATGCCGCCGCGGTAATGGATGGAAACGGGCGCGCCACCGGAAAGAATCCCGCTGACCAGCACTTGGTCAGGGGCGGACATGGGCAATCTTTCGCCCGTATCGACCGCGAGAGCGGTGCTTCGTCGTGTGGCGAGCACCGATGACAATTGAACGACCTCTCCGAGCACATTGGTGAGCGCCGCCAGCGTATGGCCCACCGGGATCGTCAGCATGGTGGCGCCGGCAGCGCGATCCAGCATGTATGCATCACTCTCCTTCTGGGCTATCGAGCCGCCCCAGCCGCCGCCTCGCGCGACGATGGTCGTCGATAGAACCTCACCAACGAAGCCGTCCGTGATCAGCTGCTTGAGATGTTCGATTTCAGGACTTACGCGCGCCTGGGTCCCCACCACTCCCAAGACGCGCTTAGCCTTCGCAAGCTCCGCAAGTTCCTCCGCCTCCGCGAGGCCGTTACCAAGGGGCCACTCGCAGTACACGTGTTTACCCGCTTCAATCGCAGCCTTCACAACCTCCAGATGATGAGGAACCTTCACCGTGACGGTAACGATGTCTACCTCCGGCGCGGATACCAATTCAGCAACATCGTTGAACGCTCGCGGAAGTCCGAGCGCGGCCGCCGCCCTTTGGGCACTGGCCAAGCTGGTGTTGGCGACACCTACGATCTCGTAACTATCGGACAGCGCGCGCAGCGCCGGTACATGGGCGCGAGCCGCCCAACCCCTGCCTGGCTCCAATCCAACGATACCAACTCTGAAGCGTTGTTCTGTCATTCGTTCCTCCTTGGTGTCGCCGAAGCGTAAGTACGGCTATAGTGTGGCGATTTGTCTACGGAGCAAGAAGACCGACCATCCGATCCGCCGCTGGGAGGGTCAAACGGGTCGATGGATCGAGCATTGTCGCGGCCATTCAGTGATTCTCTCGGTCTAACTATCCCCTTGCAGTCGTGCAGTGGACCATGCACTTACGGCCACATGGATTTTCTCTTCTGTAGGGATGAAGACGGCTTGGCGAACCTCCCCACTCCGTCGTCGCCAGGGAATCAAGCGATGTCATTGCGATCTATTGACGTGCGAGTCCACTGTGCGAAGACTGGGTGCCCCTCTCCTGTCTATCGGGGGTATCGTATTGGCGATTCTGCGTCGTGGGCCGCTGTGCCGTGAGGCCTCCATCCAGAACCAGTGATTGTCCGGTGTAATAGGATGACTGATCTGAGAACAGCCACGCTACCGCATCTGCTACGTCATCGGGAATTCCAATGCGACGAATGGGATGGATTGCTACCATTCGATTGAGGACCTCATCTCCCCCAAACACCTCGCGAAGCATCTCTGTCCGTATTGACCCAGGGCTGACAGCATTTACGCGAATACCTTGCGGACCGTATTCGATCGCCGCTGATTTCGTCAATCCGACGACAGCGTGTTTGCTGGCAACGTATAGGGATGCTCCAGGAGTTGCCAGCATGCTACCCACTGACGCCATATTTACAATGGACCCCCCCCAGCCTTGATGCAGCATCTGATGGATCTCTTGTTGCATGATGATGAATAGGCTTTTGACGTTGATCTGAAAGACCTCGTCGAAATCAGTTTCCGATTGATCTCCTAGAGTCCTGTTCGGGCCGGAAATGCCGGCATTATTGAATGCGTAATCGAGCCGGCCGAAAACGCGCACCGCATCCGGGACAACTTGACGCACTTCTTCTGATACGCTAAGGTCCGCTCTATGGAAGAATGCGTCTCTTCCTTCACCTTTGAGTTCAGATTCAATCAAGCGGCCGTTCTTTTCATCTCTCCCCACAAAGACAACTTTAGCGCCAGTTCTAGAGATGCGACGAACCGTGGCCTCTCCGATTCCCGCCGTTCCACCCGTGATGAGTGCAACTTTACCTGTCAAATCCATAGTGTCACTTCCAGTATGATGTGGCCGCGCGTTCGATGCGACTTCTTCGATCAGAAGGGCAACCTCTTTCGATCTGGAAACGTAGACGGCTCACTATTCCCTCTCGTGATCCCGCTTCTCGTTGCTCGTGGCAAGTTGCCACGAAGCTAGTCAGTGGTGGTGAAGACAGCCGGTCATGATGGCAATTCTTCCTTGAAGTCAGTTCGATTGTTGCTCCTCCTGGCCCACGAGTCGCTTGTCTCCCGGACCGCCACCCCTGACTCGTCGACGAATTGAAGTGCCCGTTCGAGTACATCGGCCGCTCGATCCAGTCCATGGGAAAGCAATCTTGCGATCAGTTGCTGATTTCCTCACAGGCCGCCCTCAAAATCAATTCGGCATTCTCTAGAAGGTTAGGAATGAGGGAGTAGCTCGCGTGCAGCAATCGCATTGCCCCGTTTGTGGTTGCGATTCCGACGTTCTGTTCGCCGTCGAGTCCCTGCAGAGCGGTTGGCCCCCAGATCGCTTCTAGTCTGAGCCTGCCGAATTCGGACCCATATGGCATCTGCCCAAGATTTGAAACCATGAGTTCTCTAGCGAACGCTCCAGCGGCAATTTGGGCCGCTGTCTCAACGTCCATATCTTTGGTCATGATTGCTTCCAGGCCATGTAACGATGCAGAGAGCGATTGAAAGGTCTGAGATGGAGAGATCTTCAGCTTTGCAAAGCGCGCCAGCTCCCAAAAATCGTTCGAATCACCAGGCTGAAAAGGAACCATAGCTCCAGCTCCTAGATAAAGGCCGCATGCCTCGCCCGCTCTCAGATGTGCCCGCGCATTAACCGGCGACATCACGCGGACTGACTGTTTACGCCATGTACTTGAAGTCTTTCGGCCTGCAAGAACTAACGCGGCGCAGAGCGCCCCCTGGACTGTAGTCCCTTCGCGCCGCGCCCGCTCCCTGAGAACCGCAGTAAGATTTTCATCCAACTTTCGCGCGCTGGCCCTCGGTGCCAAACCATCGCCTTCCCGGTACAGTGCAGGTTCTGCTGCAGGAGCACCGGTTTGCGATGCTTCGGCTTGAACAATCTCCTCCCTTTTTGGCAGCTTATTGAGCAACTCTTCGCCTGAGCTACTGAATGAGAAAGCCTCAATTTGTTCCCCAGAGAGCACCTGAAGAAGATCGCGGATCAGAAAGACGAGCGCCATTCCGTCAGCGATAGAATGATGAGCGATCATGATGAGAACAGCAGACTGCGGCCTGTGGATTAGCACGGTCCTGATAAGAGGCGCTCGCTCCAGAGTAAACGGAAGCGCCATCTCACGGTCCAACTCCAACTCCCAGCGTTCCTGAACACTTCCATCAACTACTCGAAGTGGTATTGGCGCTGCATCTACCTGATACAGTGCCGGTTGTCCCTCCTCGTTTCGCTTGATTGAGGTGGAGAGGATGGGATGGCGTTTCTGCACTGCATCAAGCGCATCCCTCCAGCTCTGCGCCTTTGTAATTCCCTTGACCTCGGCGGTCACTGTGAGGTGGACCGGATGTTTCTGATCCATCAGCCAGAACATATGCTCTCTCGCGCCCAGCGCTCGGACTTCCGTCTTCGATTCGATAGCCGGCATTATCGATACTTCCTGCAACATAGTCTTCCTCCTGATTCAACTTGAACTTCGTCAGCATCCGACGAATCTCGCTTACACTTCGTCGCGATTGCTGGGATGGCCAATCGCCCTAAAAACATAAGAATCCATCCCGCGATATTTCATGTTTGCTTTTATCTTTTACGTTTCAATTCATCTGGAAATTTCTGCGACGCTAGTGCGATCAGTTCCAGAGGAACCCCCTATCCGCTGCCGTTCAGATGCGCCTGTGAAAACTACCCCTGCTCTTCGTGGGAAAACTGACATTCTGTCGTATCCAGAATCTGATGGGTGTTCTCCAGGGACTAATCTCCGCGATCCGGATGCGCTCAAGTGCTATCGAAGCGTGATGGGCCGAGCCACGCGCCTCGACCCCAAGACGCCGGCTCTAGTTCTGTTTTTCAGAGCGCTCTTTGATGACCTTTAGCCAAAGATCGTGGCCGTCGTGCATTGCGTTCGGCTGCTCTTGGCGGAATTTGACAGCCCCTTCGCCTCTCACGACCTCTTCGGTGATGATGTGGCAACCCTGATCAGTCTTGACCAGCAGAAACGTGTGATAAGCCTTCATTCCCGTGCCTAAACCCCACCAGCCAATTCGGCTGTTGGGCACTAACTCGTGTACGGTGCTCTCGATGTGTACACCGAACGTGTCCCAGGAGAACTTCGTCCCTTCGTGCAATTTGTTGTCAGGGCTGTCATGAACGACGACATTGTGAGAGTTGGGATACCAGCTTGGCCACGAATGCGCATCGACGATATTCGCAAGCACGCTTTCGCAACTCGCATTCACCATAATCTCGTTGTGGGCAAACAGATCGGCGTCTTCAGGGTGCTGTCCTTTGGGCCAATGGATATCTGGATTCCGCTGAGCGCCGTCTCCGTTGATGGTCAGTGCTTTATTCATGTTCTTCTCCTTCGCTTGTGCGTTCGACGAAGCGCAGAAGAAGGTGAGACCCATAGCGATCGCGCCTCCAAGAATGCACTTCGTTGTTTGTTGTGTCTTCACTGTTCTTCTCCTTGTAAGGAAGAAAATCTCTAGCCTATACGGCCCGTTTGTGAGCATCCCGACTATTTCTTCGCGGACAGTTTTGAGCTAGGTCTCCCGACCTACAGAGCTACAGATGAGCGGACTCGCGCATGCGAATCATGCATAATGAACATGATGCCCATGCGTCTAGAGAAATTACGTCAAGTCGACTTGAACCTGCTGATTACGTTTGCTGCCATTGCTGAGGAGAAAAGCATCACCGCCGCGGCATCCCGCATGTTACTCAGCCAGCCTGCCGTGAGCCGGGCCCTCCAACGCGCACGCGCGATGTTTCAGGATGACCTTCTGGTTCGGTCGCCGAGTGGCTTCGAACTCACATTGCGAGGTCGAAAGATTCTCGACGAGCTTGAGGGACTGCTACCCAGGATGGAGAATCTTGTTGCGCCGGCGGTGTTTGATCCCACACAGGAGAAAAGCCATTTCCGCATCTCAGGCCCGGATAATGTCTGTACAGTCGTCCTTCCACACTTGTGCCGGCAGTACGCGAACGGAGGCTATCAAGTGCAGTTTGAATTTCTTCCCTGGCAGAGTGGCATCACGGAGCTAATCGAACACGGGCAACTCGATCTTGCTCTCCGCAATGATGAAGGGCTCCTGCCATCACACTTCCAGTTGGAAAGGCTCTACAAGGAGGATTGGATTTGCGCCGTAGCGCGCGAGAGCCACTTTGGAGACCGGCTGCCACTTAAGCAATACCTGGCGGCGAGCCACATTGTGGTTTCCCCCTATGAAGGCGTGCAAACAATTCCAGATAAGCAACTTGCGGCTGTCGGTGCAATGCGCAGCTTTTGTATTCGGATGCCTTACTTCGGCGTGGCCCTGCAATGCCTTCCCGGCACCGAACTGGTCCTTACCCTAACTAGCGGTATGACATCAGTGATTAAGAACGATCGCAGGTTGCGGCTCGTGAGGGCACCGCAAGAATTGCACGCGTTTCATTTCCTCATGGCCTGGCATCCGAGACTCAACACTGACCCCCGTCATGTGTGGCTTCGCGATGCCGTGCGATCAACGGTCGCTCCCAACGGGTAACCGTGAGGATCGCTGGAACTAGTGAACTCACATTCTTGACTGTTCTACTCGCTCGACCGGATCCACTGTTGAGAGTCCCCGCCTTAATGAGCTGACTCGACCTGCTTCAGTTGCGGTTGATGAAATTCGACGAGCTCTTCTGGTCTCAATGTATCCCTTGGTGCGGACTACAGTTGAGTGCGATACACGGACGGCGGGACGCCCACAGAGTTTCGAAAGACTGTTGCGAAATGCTGTTGATTGCGGAACCCCACTTCCAATCCGACGTCGAGAACGGAGAGGCGGGAATCTGTAAGCAGCTCCTTACTTCGTTCGATGCGGAGCCGCAGCATGTATTGATGGGGACTCTGGTTTGTGCTTGTGCGAAACTGAAATGAGAAATGAGACAAACTCAGGCCCGCACAGTCAGCGAGGTCTTTCAAGCCGATTTGTTTGTCCATGTTTGCATGCATAAACTCAACAACGCGTCGAAGGACATGAGGAGCCATGTTCCCTTTGCCGGGAATCGATCTCGGAGTGAACGTGTTGAAGGAGGTTAACAGTATGTTAGCCAGGGCAGTTTCAATGGAATCAACAAACAGTTTTCCTGCCGAATAGCCTCTGGCTCGTTCCGCATCCAGAGCAAACAACAAATGGGTCAGCCGGTCGTCTGTAACCACCTGCTTCGGCACGATTTCGAGTGATCCTTCCGTGAGACGTTCACGTGCCGCTTCCACTATTGCAGAGTCCGGTATTCTGATCGAAAGTACACTGATCCTCTCGTCCCAGCGGATGTTATGCCATTCTTTTCGAGGACAAAACACGGCTTGGCCAGGGGCCACGGGGATCCTCGCAATGGCTGCGTCTTTCAGCGAAAACCCAATCACGGCGGGCTTCATGAAAAATTGGAGCATCTGGTCTTCATGAAGATGCGATAGCCAGCTTGTCGGTTCGAGGTCGCGGCGCTCTACAAGCAGGGAGGATGACGGAGATAAGGGCCCCATGGGGGCCGAATCGAACATCGGCTGCACGCTACCCTCTCGATGAGAGAGGATGCGGGATGTACTTTTTTCCTCAGTATTCATCTTCTGCAATTATTCGATGGCCACCCCCTCTATAAGGATTCGACTGGATTTCCCGGGGACAAGCTGGCTCTGCGACTGCAGAACCAGTAATTTCCTATCGACTGTTTGCAATGACGCATCGGAATATTGCAAACATGCTGACTTACGCGCATCCAGTGGCCAGCGATCGTCAAGAGATCTGACGTGAACTACCCCAACAGAAGCTTTGTAGCGCTATTAGAATTTCTAATGCTCATTCCTTAAATCCTAAAGCCTACGTTATGGTAAGTTTCAGACCGGGGATCGAATTCTATGCCTAGCCCGAACAAGAACCAGATCGTCTTCTTCGACACCACTCTGCGGGACGGCGAACAGTCCCCCGGCTGCACCATGCACCACGAGGAAAAACTCCGCCTAGCCCACCAGATCGCGGACCTCGGCGTAGACGTTCTCGAGGCTGGATTCGCCATTGCCTCCGACGGCGACTTCGCGGCCATCCGAGCGGTTGCCCACGAGGTCCGCGGCCCCCGCATCGCCTCGCTCGCCCGCTGCAAACGCGAAGACATCGAGACCGCGGCCCGCGCCGTCGAGGCCGCCCCCTCCAACCGCATCCATCTCGTTCTTGCTTCCTCCGACCTCCATCTCGAGTACAAGCTCCGCATCACCCGCGACCAGGCCCTCGACCAAACCGCCGAATCGGTCCGCTTCGCCCGATCCTTCACCGAAGACGTCGAGTTTTCCACCGAGGACGGCACGCGAACCGACCCCGAGTTCCTTCTCAAGATGATCTCCGTCGCTGTCCAGGCCGGGGCCACTACCATCAATATCCCCGACACCGTCGGCTTCACCACTCCAAAGGAGTACGCCGCGATCTTCCGCCTGGTCAAAGCCCGTGTCCCGGGAATCGACGACGTAATCCTCTCCGCTCACTGCCATAACGACCTCGGTATGGCAGTTGCCAACTCCCTGGCCGGCATCGAAGGCGGCGC